>Ga0304729_1000030_pt1 | contig 96648 bp, 155 predicted proteins | sample C_131016_MF_Meta_FD_190475 | JGI IMG/M metagenome (GOLD analysis project Ga0304729, IMG submission 190475) | Freshwater microbial communities from Lake Croche, Canada to study carbon cycling - C_131016_MF_MetaG (v2) (version 2) | ecosystem: Environmental > Aquatic > Freshwater > Lake | place... | reverse complement strand
AACGGTTGACCAAACAGGCAGAATCCGGTATAATACATACATAGACAGCAACAAACAGGAGTTTTAAATGGCATACATTGGCGCAAACGAAGTTAAAGCAATCCGCGATGAACTTAAAGCACAATTTCCAAAATTCAAATTTGGTGTTCGCAAAGGCTCTGGCAGTTTGTCAGTTGATGTTACCATTAAAGCTGGTCCTGCAGACTTCAGTGATGTGTTGCAAAATCACGGTCAGATCAATCACTACCATTTGGGCAATTACGGCGAACACAAATCTTTCTTTGAACAGATCATTCGCATTATCAAAATTGCACCCAGCACCATACCTGGCGGCCGTCGTTGGTTCGACGAGTCAGACGCACAGACTGATTACTTTCACACCGCTTACTACATGCACCTTCAAGTTGGTGCATGGGACAAGCCTTACATCCAGACCAAATAATGCAAGCCTTTAAAGAAACCACTGGCGGGCTATTTCCGGCTCACATCTACTTGTTGGACAGCAACAACTTGGTTGCCTATATCAAGACAGGTGATACAGTTCCATTTTACTTTAAGAATCCCATCAAAGGATTTGACAAGCGTGGTCGTAAGTTTGTAGAAATTAAGCCCAACCCATTCAATGCTGAAGTTACCTCAACCACCATAAAGGTGCAGGGCAGTAAGGGTGCAGTTTACGAAGTAGATCCTGAGGCAAACACTTGCACCTGCCCTGGATTCACATTCCGTGGTGCTTGCAAACATGTTAAAGAACTGGAAACAGCATAATGATTGACAAAATTAAAATTTGGTTGTACAATAACAGCATATGGTTATGGATGGATACAATTTTTTGGGCGGCACTTGTTGCAGTTGGAATTTTCTTTTTGGTTAAAAACAACTGATGTCTTATCAACTGGAATTCCCAGCATTGTATGCCGTGACCAAAATGAATCAACAGTTGATTCGTTTGGTAGGATCTAATTTAACACATTATTCAGTAGATGTAAGGATTGATTATGAGCGGTGGATATGCTTCGAAACGGAGTATGGCGAGTGGTCGAGGGTTAGTTCAAACAACTTCAAACAAGATCAGGAAGCCAACTAAAATGCGAATTTCATTTAGACAAAGATTTAGAAACTGGCTGTTTGAAGAAAACGACAGCCCTGACATGGTGGTAGACGATGCACCTAATTTTGTGCAGGATGAAAATGCCATTCGCTTTGAAGTGGTCAATGCCGCAGGCGGTCGTATTGTGCAAGTTCGTCATTATGATCGCATCAAAGATCGTAATTTTACTTCGTTGCATATCATCACACCAGACGAAGACTTGCCAACTGCACTTGCACATATTTTAGCTCTAACCACCTTGGGAAAATAAAATGCTGTCATTGCGTGAACTCATGTCAGAATATATTCTTTTTGCATTTGAAGAAGAAGAACTAATGCAAAAATTTCATGTCAATGAACAGGACCTGGCCAGCATCAGCGATGTAGACCTGCTTGAAATTTATGATCAAACATTACTGACACCGGTGCAATAATGATTTCACTGTACCATTTCAAAGAAGGCACCTCAGATAAGATCTGGGGCTGGACCAAGACTGATGATGGTGCCATAAGTTTTTGGGGCAGAAGCCGCGGTACCTTGGCATTCAAAGTATACCATTCGGTTTATGAAGTTACCAAAGTCGAGCGGTCCAAGCGTGACAAGGGGTATCGATACATTGGTGATGGATCTACAGTAGCAGTACTGCCAGATGACTTTCAGGGCCAGTTACTTTTGGCCAAGCTGGGTCAGGTTAAATTTGCATAAAATGGTTGACTTCCAAAGCCATTTCGTGCATAATAAGAATATGGACACAAAGTTCATATGCGTTGGACAAGCGTTTCTTGTTCACACACTCACAGACAGGAGTTATTATGAGTGAAAAACTTTTTACAGTAGTCGGTTATTCAACCAAAGATGGCAAAGTCAAAGCTCGCTTTGCAACAGACATGACACGAATCAAGACCTTGGTCAAGACCGGTCATACTGACATTCAACTTTACGAGTTGGCCAAGCCAGCAACTAAAATTGAAGCACTGGAATTCTTGCACAGCAAGAACATCCACGGCACCGCAGGAGTTGCCGTTGCTGAGGAATTGGCCAAGCGTACCAAGCGCAAGGTTTCTGACCTCATCAAGACAGGCCCTGTTTCCAAAGCCGCCTAATAGACTTTGGGCCCTTTGGGGGCGGGCCAATGCCCCCTACATATTTTTAAAGGATGCACATGTCGACTACAGTTAACACTTTTATTATCCATGCACTAGAAACACATCCTAGCCGCTTGAATAAAGAAGCAATAATTGAAGCCGAGGCAAAAGCAGGGAATGACGAATTCTTTGCCGGTGTGCGCCTTGCACTGGACCCAATGATCACATTTGGTGTCAAGAAAGTTCCTCGGCATGGTGGCCCAGATGGACAGGGTTTACCATGGGCGGCATTCAAAGCCCTGGCAGATAGTCTTGCCAGTCGTCAGTTAACAGGTGACGCGGCCCGAGATGCAATTGAACTTTGCCTCAAGACTGCAAAACAAACTGAGTGGAACGATTGGTACATGCGTATCCTTACCAAGGACCTACGAGCCGGGTTTGGCGAGAACACAGTCAACAAAGTAGTCAAGAAAATCAAACCTGCCTACATGATACCAGTGTTTGAATGTCAGCTTGCACATGATAGTGCCAACCATGAAAGTAAAGTATGCGGACAACGCCTAATCGAAGTCAAGTTGGATGGAGTTCGTGTTTTGACAATCGTGTACCCGGATGGTCGAGTAAACCAGTACAGCCGCAATGGCAAGGAATTGGTGAACTTTGGTCACATCAAAAACCAATTCGAGCAAATAGCGACTGGCTTGCTGGAGCCCTGGGTGTTCGACGGCGAGATAATGTCAAGTAGTTTTCAGGACTTGATGAAGCAGGTGCATCGCAAAAGTGATGTGGATGCTGGTGATGCAATTTTAAACTTGTTTGATTGTGTTCCGTTGGTACACTTTAAAGCAGGCCAGTGGAACGCCACACAAACATTTCGTAGTAACCATCTAACCACATTTGTTGAGCACCATAAAGCTGTTCTAACAAGTGTAAGAGCCTTGGGCCAAGAAACGGTTGATCTTGACACTCCGGCAGGACAGAAGCGTTTTAAAGAGATAAACAAGAATGCAATAGCTGGCGGTTATGAAGGTATTATGATTAAGGATCCGAATGCTCCTTATGAGTGCAAGCGAAGTGTGTCTTGGCTCAAACTCAAACCCTTCATTGAAGTAAGCTTGGAGGTAAAAGATGTTGAAGAAGGAACAGGAAAAAACATTGGTCGGCTTGGAGCGGTTGTATGTGAAGGAATCGACGATGGTAAAACGATCAAGACTAATGTTGGGTCTGGCTTTACTGATGTTGATCGTGATAGCTTTTGGGGTTCACGCAATAACATTCTTGGACAATATATCGAAGTGCGAGCAGATGCTATCACACAGAACCAAGATGGCACTTTCTCCCTCCGCTTTCCTCGATTCCTACGATTCCGCGGATTCGAAGTTGGCGAGAAAATTTGAATTTGAATGCAAGTTTCCAGGATATGGATTACCACCATCAAAAGCAGAACTAGAAGATGATTAGAGCTATCAAACCCAAAGATCCACACTTTGTCATCAATGATGGATTTATAGTTGCCAATCGTGCAGGCATTGAGATTAGTCAACGATGCCCAGAAAATTACAAGGATCTTATTGTAGAGTGTATTAACCACGGTTGGCTTAAACCTGTGGCCCATGTCACAGCAGAAGAATACATGGTTATGCAATTGAGCAATTAGGAGAACAAGATGAAAGTAGTAAGCATTGATCCAAAAGAAAAAGAAAAACAAAAGATTAAGAATGACTTACTAGAAGTGCTAGATGAGATGCGTACTCAAATTGAAGATGGCAACATCGTAGAATTTGTAGCAGTAAGTATATGTGATGATGGTGAATGTCAAATACATGCCAAGGTAATAGACTTGCCAACAGGCATAGGTCTGTTTGAAATAGGCAAGCATATGATGATACAACAGGAAGCCTATTAATGGCCAGGAAGAAAAAAACAGAAGTTACCGATCAGGACTTAATCAACGACCTAGATGCGTTAATGTTAGAATTTGATGAATTGATTAAACAGGAGAAAAATATGGCAACAGCTAAATCAGTAAATCGACTTGGTGACAAGTTGACAAAGGTAAATGAATCATTTACCGTTAATATGTATGACAACGGCTTCATGGTAGAAGCAGGTGGTCGCAACAAGAAAGGCGATTATGTCAACGCTAAGATCTTGTGCAACACCTTAGACGAAGTGCTGGCACTGGTCAAGGAAGCTGGTGAGATGGACAGAGATGTCTAATATGGAAAACAATCTTTTTGATATCCAAGTACACGATGGATTAGTACCCAAGGATTTCCAAAAAGAACTATGGGAATATCTGCGTGAACAGACTTGGCATGTTTTTTGGTTAGCTCAAAAAGAGACACCTGGACGCTTAGATCGTTTTAAACCCAAAGATGGATATTGGGCACGGGCTTGGCCAGTGTGGCCTAGAGCAGGTTTTCATCGATGCTGTATTGCAACTGATGAAAATACTTTAAAAGATCGGCATCCAATAATTTCAACTTTATGGGAAACTATTAATGCTGGATTAGATAACCAATATGAGATTACTGGAAACCCTGAAGAAATGTATGACCGGGAATACTCTAGTAAATATGGAGTCGACGGCGAAGGCTGGCGTGTTTATGTTAATGGTACTGTAGGACAAATCAATGCTGGAACTTGGGGGCCGCATAGGGACACACCAAATCTAGAAGATGATACAAGTGTAACAATAATTTATTGTCTTAACCTAGAATGGTATCCAAGATTTGGTGGCGAATTTATTTTCTTCCCAGAGGATCCCGACGGTTCAACAGGAGACCACCAACAATTTAATGTTGGCGCACAACAACAGCGAGGTTTTAATATTGGCTGGGCTGATAAGGGGCGACTAGTAAGTCCGATCCCAGGTAGGATATTAGTGTATGATGGCAGATGCTTACATACCACATATTCACCATCAACAACATCACAATCAGATCCATTTTGGAGAGTTGTGTTTAGAGCAAGGAGAAAAACAAATGTTCAATAATGATGTATTTGCAAGTGAAACGATTTATTATCGTAGTGCCGAGGAAATCAATGACTCAATGATCCGAGTCTACAACTACATGGCTCTGGCAGTAGTCAATTCCATGTTGGTCAGTTTCTTAATCAGTTCTAGTCCAGCACTGATGGCAGTTTTGTTTACAGGTGTAATGAAGTGGATTGTAATGCTGGCACCTGTTGCGGCAATTTTTGCAGTTGGTATGTTTATTGACAAGGTGTCCAAAGGTGGCGCATTGTTAATGCTACATGGATTTGCCGCACTGATGGGACTGAGTTTTGGATTTATTTTTGCAGTATATTCACTGGGATCTATTGTTGGAGCATTCATGGGAGCCGCAGTATTATTTGGTTCAATGAGTCTGTATGGATACTTTACCAAGCGAAGTCTTGAGAGTATGGGCCAGTTTATGTTCATTGGATTAATTGCAATCTTGATTGCCAGTGTAGTCAATATCTTTATCGGTAGTACAGTAATGCAGATGGTGATCAGTGCCCTGGCAATCATTATCTTCTTAGGATTGACTGCATACGACACACAAAATATTCGAGAAGCTGTCAGTGTGATTCATGAAGGCAACGAAGAAGTAAAAGGTGCGCTGACATTGTACATGGACTTTATCAACATCTTTATTAATCTATTGCAATTGTTTGGAGATAGGAAAGAGTAATATGGAAAATACAAAATTTATACCTAATGTGACCTTTGCATTCCGCGAAGGCGATGAAGCACCTGCTGACGGCGGATGCCCGATTGGCGGAGAATTTGTGTTTAAAACAGCCAATGAGTTGTTTGACAACAAGCGAGTAATTATTTTTAGTTTACCAGGCGCATTTACACCAACTTGCAGTACATTTCAGTTACCCGGCTTTGAACAGCACTACATCGACTTCAAAGCACAGGGCATTGATGAAATCTATTGCATCAGTGTCAACGATGCCTTTGTAATGAACGAGTGGGCCCGTAGCCTTGGCATCAAAAATGTAAAAGTTATTCCAGATGGTGCTGGCAAATTTACCAAACTGATGGACATGTTGGTTGATATGAGTGACATTGGATTTGGTTCTCGCAGTCATCGTTATGCCGCAATTATAAGTAATGGCAAGGTAGAACGAATGTTCAAAGAACCAGATTCATCCAAAGATGATGCAGATCCGTACGGGGTATCTAGTCCTGAAAATGTAATGAAATACCTGCAAGGAGAATAACATGGAAGCAGTCAATCGTGCCGCACAAGATGCCAGTAGAATCTATGATCAAATGCAACTTAAAAAATTAGATCAGCGGCATGAAGAACTCAGGTTAGAAGCTCAGCGTGTCAAAGAAAACCAAGTAGAAAATGAGCGCAAGCGAATTGAAATGAATCGACAGATGAATCGTGCAGGACAGAATGTAGACAAGATGGCATAAGGAATACAATGGAAACCGCTAAATCAATCTCTGAAAATCTAATTACAAGAGCCAAGAACTTGCAAGAGTTTACAGTATTTCGTAACTTGGATAGGTTTCCTTTTTCTGCAGGTCGTATTCCATTTGATGTTCGACACAATGTAGGCTACCCAATGGAGTTTGATGTGCCGGCCTTGACACAACAAGAGGCCGAAGAGCGGGTTGACACCTGGCTCAATGACATTGAGAATAATGATGAATCCTAGAGTTGAAATACAATTTTATAAAGAAACAGCCGATGGCTTAATAGTATCTAGAACTGAATTGTGTGACAATGAGTTTGAAGCAGACGCAATTATAGAAGCCGAAGAAGGCCACTATGACAAGGTACTAATAATCGATCTTAGAGAGAAATAACATGTTATTATTTGAAGCCGCATTGCTAATGCTTTTTATCAAGCATTGGTTATGCGATTTTGTTTGGCAAACCCAACAGATGATGCAAGACAAAGGCACCTATGGAGCCAAGCATGGGCTATTGCATTCTGCATACCACGGCCTTGGTACCTTTGTAGTATTTGCAGTATCGGGTATGGTGTTTGCATTGTTTTTGGCAATCATTGATTTTGTACTTCATTATCATATTGATTGGGCAAAAATGAATTATGGTATCAAAGACAATACTACCTCACGGTACTGGGCCGAGTTTGGCCTTGACCAACTTGCTCATAGTGCAACATACCTAATCATTGTTGCAATATTTGTAAGATCAGTATAATCAGTTACATCAATTCAAAAGGCCATTCGTGGCCTTTTGTTTTTTATAAGTAGTGTTAATGAATTTCTTTGACAAAATTTCCAAGCAAGTAAAAGAGCCGCCTAAGAGAAAAGACTTTGGTTATACTGAGTATTTTCAAAAGGCAGAGAACATGCGAGACAACCTGGACAAAATTAGTCCAACAATGTGTCTGGCCAAGTGGTTACAAGTCAGTATCAATCTGGCCAACGGTACCACACAAAGTTGTTATCATCCGCCTCCGCATGCTATTCCACTACTAGAGCTCAAAGAAAATCCCAGCGCATTGCATAACACCAAGTTCAAAAAACAAGAACGAGAACTAATGTTGACTGGCAAGCGGCCAGAAGGTTGTAGTTACTGTTGGCGTGTGGAAGATGCACCTGGTGGTGGCCCACAAGGACACCTTAGTGATAGACATTACAAGTCCAGCGAAGACTGGGCCGCCCCTGACTTTCGCAATGTAGTTCTAAAGGAGGCCGATTTCGATATTGTTCCACGATATGTCGAAGTGAATTTTAATCAGGCTTGTAATTTCAAATGCATGTACTGTAGTCCTCATATCAGTACAGCATGGGAAGAAGAAATCAAACAGCATGGACCTTACAACTTTGACTTGCCGGGCAAAAACAAGGTTGATCATAACAATCTACGCAATTTAAAAGTTTCAGGATACATGCCGCTAGAAGTTGCTGTCAAAGATAATCCTTATGTGACAGCATTTTGGAAATGGTGGCCAGACATTTATCGTACACTACGAGTATTTCGTATGACTGGCGGCGAACCATTGATGGATCGGAATACCTTTAAGGTGTTGGACTATGTGAATGAGAATCCACATGGACAATTAGAACTAAGCATTACCAGCAACATGTGTCCGCCGGATCAAAAGTTATTTGACAAGTTTATTAGCAAAGTACAGGCCATTGAAGTCATACGCACTTATGAAGATACTGAAAACTTCAACAAGTTCAGTGGCAATCATTGGTATGTGGACAAGGGCTTTAAACATTTCTGGTTATACATCAGCTTGGACGGAGTAGGTCAGCAAGCAGAATATATGCGTACTGGTTTAGACTATGCAAGATTAATGTCCAACACTAGAAAGTTCTTAGCTGAAACTAAGTACACCACTGTCAGTTTCATCAACACCTTTAACATACTGTCAATTCCAAGTTTAAAAAGTTGGTTGCAAATGATATTAGATTTGCGAGTAGAATTCGGCGGCCGGAATCAAACTGAGTTTGAAATTGCTCCAGAACCAACAGAGCACGAAAAAGAACATGGCATTGAACACAAGAAGTATTTCCAAAAGAAGTTCCAAAGAATATTTTTAGACATACCATTGCTAAAATACCCCAACTGGTTTGATCCACAAAATGCAACGCCAACCTTGATTGCAACCATTGAAGATTGCTTGGAGTTTATGCGTAGCAATGCACAGCAAGAAGATTACAGAGAAACATTTGAAGGTTTCAAGCCACATGAGATATTGAAACTTGAAAGAAATCTAGCTATAATTAAAGAAGGCAAAGACCCTGCCGCTGTTCAAACGAATAGATTACAATTTTATCAATACATAAATGAGTATGATAGACGCAGAGATACTGCCTTCTTAGAAGTTTTTCCGGAGATGAACTCCTACTACAATGAATGTAAGTTGTTACAAATGAGAATAGACGATGCCAAAGAAACATAATGAATCCTTTGCCGAATACAAAATTCGGATGGTTGACAGCACTAGCGACAGCTTCTGTGCCGCCAAATGGCTCAATGCCACAATTTGGTTGGGCAATGGACAAACAACCAGTTGCCACCATCCACTTGGACATCAAATTGATGCAAGTGAACTCGACGCCAATCCCACTGCCATTCACAATACACCGCACAAGAAACTCATGCGTAAGATGATGCAGGAAGGTACTCGTCCACAAGAATGTGAGTACTGCTGGAAGATTGAAGACTTGGGTCGCAACAGCATATCGGATCGTGTGTACAAAACTGCGGTGTTCTCGGACAAAGACATCATTGCGGCCGCTACCACACATTGGCAACACGATACAATGTTAAAGACATTGGAAATTTCGTTTGACCGTACTTGCAATTTTTCTTGCAGTTATTGCAACCCCAGCTTTAGTACCAGTTGGGTCAAAGACATTAAAAAGTTTGGCCCATATCGTAACATTGATGGTGATGCCCGTAGCCACTTTATCAATGCGGCTGACCATGCTATTCCAATTGCAGACGAAACCAATCCTTACATCAAAGCGTTTTGGCGCTGGTGGGATGAAGGGCTAGCCGACAACTTAGAAGAGATTCGAATCACTGGTGGCGAGCCATTGATGGCTCCGGGCGTTTGGAAACTGATGCAATGGTTCAAAGACAATCAAGAACGAGCAACCAAACGAGCCGACGGCGGTGTATTGCGTTATGCCATCAACAGTAACCTGGTGCCCAAAGATGACTTGATGGACAAGTTTATTGAGTTGAGTAAGTTTGTTCCGCACCTGGAAGTTTATACCAGCAATGAAAGTGTGGGCGCACACAGCGAATACATTCGTGATGGTATGGTCTACAGCAAATGGAAAGACAATTTGCATCGCTTGCACACTGAAGGCAATATTAAAAAGACACACATGATGATGACCATCAATAGTTTGTGTCTTGCCAGTATCACCGAATTCATGGATGAGATACTGGAATTCAAGCGTGAGCATAAAACTGTATATCCCACAATGAGTTTGAATATTCTGCGTTTTCCCAGCTTCCAGAGTTGCGCCATGTTGCCAACCAGCATTAGACAAAAGTATCGCGACAAGTTACAAGCATGGTTGGATAATATAATTGCCCAGGATGAACGAGTACAAATGGGAACTGGCCCACATGGTTGGCCTATCATGACTCCAATTGAGCGTGAACAAACACAACGACTGATTGACTATCTTGATGTCATCAAGACACCGCACAAGAATGTCAAGGATATGGGTCAACAGCACTTGGACTTTAAAAACTTCTACACACAATATGATGTGCGTAGAGGCAAGGACTTCCGTGCAACATTTCCACAGGAGTTTGTTGATTGGTATGACAGCATTGATACACCAACTCCGTCAAGAGAAGAAATCCTAAGCGGAACATACAGCGATGAAACTGGACATATTCCAGACCATCCGCCCGAAGACCCCAGCAAGGAAGAATTTTTCAATCCGGACTTACAATGAAACGAGTAATACCAATTTGGGAACCAGGTAAGCCAGCCAAGGACAATCCTAACCCTTATTTCTGTATGGCACCTTGGCGCCACACTTACATCAGTCCGCAAAGTGAGCGCAGACTCTGTTGTGCCAGTAGAGAAGAGCACAGCTTCCAGAAGCAATACATTGACAGTAGCAATGACAAGGCCTACGGAGCAGTGACTGAAAGCAAGACAGCATTGTCAGATTACCAGCCAGTCAGTTTAAAGGAACACTGGAACAGCGACTACATGAAAGATATTCGGGTCAAGCTGATGGCTGGTGAAGAAATTCCACAATGTGATGTGTGCAATCATAATTTACTAATGGAAGGCAGTTACAAGGGTTGGTTTACAGGTAATCTATTTCGCGAACAGATTCAACAGGCGTTTGATGCAACAGATGAAACAGGCCATACCACAATGGAACCTGTCAGCTTTGACTACAGGTTCAGTAACCTATGCAATTTCAAATGCCGCATGTGTGGAGAACAATTGAGCAGTAGTTGGGAAGTTGAAAAGAAACAGCATGACCTATGGACACCCAAAGACCAACCCTTTATGGTTCCTGAAATCAAGTCTGCCATGCAAGACTTCCAAGCTCGTGTGGTAGAACCTGAATTTCGAGATGCAGTACAGCGTGGTATCATTGAAGAAATGTATTGGGTAGGTGGCGAGCCATTGATGTATGATATACATTGGTGGACGCTTGAAGAAATGCTTCGCAATGGCAGTGCAAAAGATTGTTACATGCGCTACAACAGCAATCTAAGTCGTGTGGTGTTTGGTAAAAAGAATCTGTTTGATTACTTGCCGCAATTCAAAGACTGGATGATGTGTGCCAGCATAGATGGCACAGGTGAAATTGTAGAATATATTCGTACAGGCATCAAGTGGAACGAGTGGCTGGCCAACTTTAAAGAAGGGGTGAGCTTGCCTGGCGGTCGAGAGCGCATGAAACTGGATTTGACCATCACAGCACCGGGCATGTTCTCTCTCAAAGATCTATTTGAACTAAGCTTGGAATTAGATGTTGAAATCATCACAAAGATTACATTTGCGTTCCATGCAGATATCATGTGGACACCAATGAGCTGGCCCAGACATATTTTAAATCGTCACATTGAGGAACTTGTTGCTTACATGCGACCTTTAGCAGGACCAAAGCAATGGAGTGTAATCTCTACCTTAGAGTCCATGCGTGATAGTAGACAAACACATGAAGAAGCCTTTCCAGAAACTTATAAGTCAGCGGCCCGCAACGGAATGAATTGGGTCAAGCGGTTGGAAACAATCCGCAAAGATAAAACAACCATGGCCACAATCTATTCTGCAGATCCAGAACTGCTGGCTTGGTGGGAGAGTCTATGAAAGACACAAGATGCGTGTTACCCTGGATGCATCTGGCCAGCCATCCCAATGGCGGCGTTAGTCTATGCTGTCGTAGCAATCACACTGATGCAGTCAGTTGGGCAATGAAGCCACGCACAACACAATTACAGACCTTTGACAATACCAACATCTTGACCATTGCCAACAGCGACAACTTTGTTCGTGTACGGCAAGACATGATTGATGGCAAGGAACCTGTTGAATGTGAAGGTTGCTGGCAGGATGAGGCCGCTGGCCTGGTCAGCAAGCGCATGTACGAAAATGAACGCTGGGCACATATTGTACCAGAGCTGGAACAAACAGCACGATTGACCAAGCCAAACTATCGTTATGTTGAGCTGAGACTTGGCAATGTATGCAACAATGCCTGCGTGACCTGCAACAGTTTCAGCAGTAGCAAGTGGTACGGAGATGAAGTCAAGATTGCCAAGGATCTGCCTTGGTTTACATTGCGACCAATGGAAAACTTCAAATGGCATGACCGACCAGAGTTTTATTCTGAGCTGGCCACATTGAGCACAGATGTAGAAGAGATTTACATCAACGGTGGTGAACCAACACTGATAAAAGCACACTTTGGTTACCTTGAAAAGCTGATAGCCACAGGGCAAGCACAACAGGTACACTTGGTGTACAGTCTTAACATGATGGATATTCCAGACAGACTTGCTGACTTATGGAAACACTTTAAACGGGTCACTGTCAACTGTAGTGTCGACGACTACGGTGCTAGAAATTATTACATTCGTTGGCCCAGTGTATGGGTTGACACAGTCAACAGCATCAAGAAATTGGATGCAATTCACACTGTGGACTGGCATGTGACACAAACTGTCAGCATATTCAATGTGTTTAATCTAGACAAACTGGATGACTGGATGCGATATTCATTTGATAAAAACACAACTCATAACTATGTGTTGTATCCAGACTATCTCAGTTTACAGGCTGTTCCAACAGCACTTAAAGCACAATTAAAATCCAAGTATGAATACAAGTTTGATGATGCCAAAAGAAATGAATTGTATGCCAAGCTTGACAGACCTTGGATTCCTGAATTGACTGTCAAGGCCAGGGAGTTTGTTACAGCGTTGGATAAGAGTCGTGAGTTAAACTATAAAACTTATGTGCCTGAACTAGAAGAAATTATAAATGCAGATACCAATTAACATTGAACACAGCTTTTGTGCGGCCAAGTGGCTGATGGTCACCATGCACTTTGGCATGGGTGAGAATCACTCCTGCTATCATCCACCGATACACCGTTGGGACTTGGCGGATGTAAACACGAACCCAGGTGCATTGCACAACAGCAAGCACAAGATCAAACAGCGAGAAATGATGCTGAACGGCATCCGTCCCAAAGAGTGTAGCTATTGTTGGGACATGGAAGACATTGATGCCACAGCAGTCAGTGATCGTAAGCGTTTTACCAATGAAACCTGGGCTATTGAACGCAGACAAGAGATATTATCTGCGCCAGCTGACCAGCCTGTTGGTCCAGCACACTTGGAAATTTCATTTGCCAACACCTGCAACTTTGCCTGTAGCTATTGCAGTCCTGGGCAAAGCTCAACATGGGAACACGAAATAAGCAAGTACGGTTCATACCCAATTGAAGATCCAACTGTGCATCGAGACAAGATGCACGATATGATACCCGAGGATAACAATCCTTACATTGATGCATTTTGGAAGTGGTTACCTGAAATATATTCTGGCCTGCGTTATCTACGCATAACAGGTGGAGAGCCTTTGGCCACCCGTAACTTCATGAAGCTGTTGGATTATGTGGCAGAGAATCATAATCCTGAGCTGACACTGGTTGTCAACACCAACCTGTGTGTACCTGAAAAGAACTTGGATCTATTCTTTACCAAAGCAACAGCATTGCTTGAAGCAAAGACTATTAAAGGACTCGAAGTTTACACCAGCATGGACACATGGGGACCACAAGCAGAATACATTCGTGACGGACTTGACATTGTCAAGTGGGAAGCAACAGTACGCAAGGTCAGCACAACATTTGGAGTGCCTATTCGTGTAATGGTCACATTTGGCCTGATGAGTGTGTTTAACTTCAGTGTGTTTGTACAGAAAGTAATTGACATGCGAGCCGACGGCATTGATATCATGTTCAATTGCTGTCGTCTTGTTGACCCCAAGCAGTTTGACCTACGCATCTTGCCAGACAGTTGCGATCAATACTTTGATACAGTCAATGACTTTGTGCTGACCAATCCTACTGTGAGTGTTGAAAGAGAAACATGGGAAATGGTCTATCAGTTCTGGAAGTCTAGACACACTGCAATGAATGTGATTGAGCGCGATCATCGCCGAGATCAATTTGCTCGATTCACAGCAGAGTATGATAAACGCAGAAGCTTAAACTTTGCCGCGACCTTTCCGGAATTGGCAGGATGGATTTAACACCTTTTAAAAACTGTCTGGCGCATCGGCACGGCCTGTACATATCAAATGAAACCAAGCCATACATGCCTTGCTGTTGGTTCAAGCCCGGAGTCAGTGCCAGTACCTACAGCGAATATCAAAGTAAATTGAGTGAAATTGATATTGCCGCCGGCTGTCGACATTGTATTGATCAAGAAAGTGCAGGCGCAACATGGAGCCATCGTCAGTTGTTTAAAGATGTAAATGAGTTGGTCATTGGTGTATGCTTTGACAATCTTTGCAATATCAAATGTATCACTTGTAATCCCTATTATAGTAGTCAGCACATAAGCGAGTGGGAAAAGTTGGACAAGTTCAATACTCGTGGGCTTACCAAGAAATACTTTAACACCATGCTGGATCAGGGCAGTAGCAAGCTTGCAATGATTGAAGATACTATATCAAACTCAAGTTTTAATAAGTTACGCTTAGAAATTTTTGGTGGTGAACCATTGATCAATCCAGTGGTGTTGAAGTTCATTGCCTGGCTGGCCGCCAGTGACCATGCCGATATAACTGAACTGGTTATAACAACAAATGGTACTACCTCACTGACAGTGATTGAATCTGAATTAAAAAACTTCAAGCGAGTATTGATTCAATTCAGTGTAGATGGAGTTGACGAGGCATTTGATTCAATGCGTTACGGCGCTGACTTTGACAAAATGAAAGTCAATGTTGATTACTTCCGGGCGTTGACACAGTTGCACAACAATCTAAATTACGGGTTTAATTTTACTTTGTCCTGGCTAAATGCTGATTCATTCCTGCCCTATTACAATTGGTTGCTGTTAAATTATATTGATGCGGACAGTTTACATTTGACAAAACTAGATAGGCCAGAATATTATGCAGTTAATTTACTGCCAGAGTCTCGACGAGACAGCTTGTTGTCATTGTTGCCACAGTTGGCACCTAATCAACAGTTTCAAAGACTGTTGGATCTATATAAAGAATCTTTACAATTTACAACCAATATTGACACAGCTCTGTTGAGTCAAGGCATTAACGAATTGAAAAAGCTAGTGACTGTTCGCAACCATAATGAACATATACAAAGATTGATTGACGAATACCAGACATAACCTGTTGAATAAATATCGCTATGAACACTGAATTTAACCCGCTAGAATTGGCCAAGAAAAGTAGAACCTTCTGTATCCTGCCTTGGATCCATCAATATGTAGGACCACCTGGAGATGTCAAGCCCTGCTGTGTATACGAACACAAGGAACAAATTGGCAGTCTCAAACAAAATACACTAAAAGAAATTTGGAACAATGACGCTACGCGGACCATGCGCCTGAAATTTCTAAACGGTGAAGAAGATGCCAACTGTGGTCGTTGCAACAGCAGAGTTGAATTGGAAGCTGAATTTAAAAATAAATTTAACGATGACTTCTTTAAGAACAATCAAGCTGTACACTCAATTGTGGCCGCAACCAATCCTGATGGTAGCCTAGACGAACACAAGTTGATCTACATGGATGTGCGTTTTAACAATCTATGTAATCTAGGGTGCCGCAGTTGTGGTCCACACTTTAGCACCAGTTGGATTGTGGATAGTCGCAAGCTGTACAACAAGAAGACCAAAGAATCAATCAATGATGAATTCCAGTTTCCAGGGCAAACAGAAGAACAAGCACTAGAAGAAATGATGCCGCATCTGCCCACAATGAAAAGCATTTATTTTGCCGGTGGCGAACCATTGATGCAAAAAGAACACTACGAAACACTGAACAAGCTGGTAGAGCTGGGTAATTCGCAATGCGGTATTAGATACAATACAAACTTCAGTAAACTGACCCTGGGCAAACATGATGTGATTGAATATTGGAAAAACTTCAAGGATATCAATGTCAATGCCAGTCTGGATGGCAGTTATGCCAAAGCAGAATACTGGCGTCACGGTACTGTATGGAAGGATGTTGTGGCCAACAGATTGCGAATGCGCGAACAAGCGCCACATGTTAGATTCAACATTGGCTTTACGCTCAGTTGGCCCAACGCTCACAACCTGATTGAATTCCACAGAGAATGGGTAGAGCTGGGTTATATTCACCCAGATAACATCTTATTAAATGTTCTAGATGGACCAAGCTATTACTCGTTAAAGAATATTCCAGACTGGAAGAAGCATCAAATTGAAAAGCTTTTTAGAGAACAAATGACATGGCTACAGGAACGAGGATGCAACAAACAAACCCTGTTCATGTACGAAACAGCTATTGGGTTTATGTGGCAAGTACGCTCACTTGAAACTTATAAGATTACAAACCTGCACGACAGTTTGAAGAACTTTAGTCGCATTACCAAGAAGCTGGATACAATTCGCGGAGAAGATTTTTGGAAAACATTTCCAGAGCATGCTGATATGCGAGACTACATGACCGAGCATGATCTACACGACGAATTTGATTACTAATGAATGAGCAAAAACTATTTAAAATTCGTCAGGCAACAAGTCCAACATTTTGCTTGGCCAAGTTTCACGAAGCAAGTATCTGGGTATACTCAGGCAAGATAGCCAGCTGTCATTATACGCCATTCCTACAGGTTGGCACCACAGTTGACACATTCTACAATCCGCCAGAAAAACGCAGTCACCAACAGAGTATGCTGGCCGGAGAACAGCCGCCTGCATGCAACAGTTGCTGGCATTTTGAGAATCTTGGCTTGACCAGTGATCGTACTCGCAAAAGCCTGGCATTTACGGATCACTTGACAGCAGAGGAATACTTTGATCCTGCTTACAACTTTAAACCAAAAGCATTGGAGTTGGCATTTCAAAACACCTGCAACCTGGCCTGTAGCTATTGCAGTCCACAGTTCAGCACCAGCTGGATCAATGATATTCGAACTCGAGGTGTATACACTGGAATCATCACAGACGACCGCAAGCACTATCAAAAGGATCTGAGTGAACTGGATGAAATGATTGCGCCCCCAGATATGACATTGTTCTGGCAGTGGTTTGAAACAGTTGCTCCAGGACTAGAAAGTATTCGTGTCAGTGGTGGTGAACCACTCATGCACGAAGAAGTATTCAAACTGTTTGACCGGATGACCGAAATAAATCCCAATATTGAATGTGTCGTACACACTAACCTTTGTCAAAAGCCCGTGGTAATTGAACGCTTCTTAGAAAAAGCCAAGCGATTAAACAACCTGCGTGTCAATGTCAGCAATGAAAGTGCAGGTGCTGTGGCAGAGTTTATTCGCGAAGGCATGGTCTACGATGAATGGTTGCATAATATGGAATTATTATGCAACAGCAATGTCAGCGTGGCCACAGTCAGCACAACCTGTAGCGCAATTAGCCTACAAGCCCTGGATCGAATGTATATTGACATCATTAAAATGCGAGAGCGCACTCGTATTAAACCAGCTGTCACTATTAATATGGTAGACAAACCAGACTTCCAGGGCTTTGGTTGTTTAAGCAGAGCAGACAGAGACTTTTATATCAAAAAATACACTGCCTTCTATGCCACGATTCAAAATGATTTACTTCCATTTGAAGTAGAGTACGCTGAACGATTGATTAAAATGTTAGATGCGGGGCTTATTAAAGATAACCAAGCGGCATTGCGTAAGGATAGCGATACATTCTTTGAACAGTACACACAGCGAAGAAACAAGCCTGTTAACTTTGCACAATTTATAGGCAAAGTATGATAACAAAATTAGTTGATCAGTTTCCTAATTTGCTAATCATGGAAGTGCATGATGTTGCCCTTCCGGAGATTAAGTTTGAAGAGTTAGTATACACAGAACCAGACCATCATACCAATAAAATGTATCCAGGTAAACGATACTATGAGGATTACAAGAATCCTGTTGGTTACAAGGTTAGTTGCCTCTTTAGAGATATAGTGTTTAATTTTATCATTCAACCAATGAGAGATGACATGAGATTTAAACCCTATGAACAGTATCTTGGTAACCTTACATTTGGAACACAAATATGTAGAGATGATCCAGGCTGGCAACAGCAAATGCACATTGACCAGCCTGTAATATTGTTATCTGGGGTAGTGCATATAACTGATACAATTACACCTACCCATTTTTATGCCAACAGTAATGATACAACGCCAATTTATACAGCACCATCAAAGGCTGGTTCGGGCGCATTCTGGTTAAACCTGCCAAACAGTTGGCATAATGTACCACCTGTAACAGAACAAAGAAATCACATTATTACATTCGTACAGGTATCAAGAGAAATATGTTAATTTACAAATACACAGCACCACAGGGCGAAATAAAACAAATTGAAGTTGAATTATTAGATAATAAATTTGTCAATGAATGGCAACAATACCTGACTCGTACTGCCGCTAGATTGCCAAGCATATTGTGGAATTTTAGTAGTCATGGTATGGCCAAACAGTACAAGGCCAATCCAATTCCTTTACTAACTGATTTACATAAGTCATTTGTGTTTTTACAAACTCATCTTGGTATTGACTTTGCTAAAGAAATTGCAGATTTGGTACACTTACTAGAAGTACCCAACGATTTAACACAGGCACATCTTAATACATGGCATAGACACTTTACCACTGTGGCAACAGAATACTACAGCGGTCGCATGAAAATACCAGCAGAGGTTAGAGTAGATGAAATGTTCGAACGATTCCATGCATTAAATCAGAATGTACACGATTTAGAGTTTATGACATACCCGACACTAAGTCGCCGAACAGCCATTGGTGATAAACAACAGTATAGCGCATTCTGTGCCGACGCTAGAGCACTTGAAGGCAGTAATGCGTTGTGGGCCAGCGGCCACGCAGAAAGTATCACAGACTCGTTTGATCCGGCCACTGAAGAATATCACTATGATGTATGGATCAATGAAGATATACAGGGCAAAGATCATATGAAGGCCTGGCTAGACGAAGATGACCTATTGGAAACAGATGTGTGGGGCAACAGTTTTATGACTCCGAATGTCATGTTTGATCCTCACATGATATATGCCAGCATAATTGACAATCCAGCGTTCATGGCCGACTATCAAGCCAGTGCCAAGAAACTGAATCGCTGGCCCTTGGGCAAGATAGTTAACACAGTCGATTGGCCAAAATTAACCAAGAGCAGGATTAGCTCTATCGTATTAGATAATATTACATTATGGAAAATTCAATGAAAACAGTGGCATTTGCATTGTATGATCAACTTGATCACAAGAATAAAACATACAGAGACCATGTCAGAGCTATTTCTACCTTTGATATTCGTGTCACAATGAACAGGCGCGGTCTAAACAAGCATTCAATTCTAGAAGGCAACAACATTGATGCATTGATATCACAAGCGTTTGACGCCGGTTACGATTATATCTACCTAATGAACATTGGTTATATCACCAGCGATCATGACCTGATCGCAAACATATTGAATTTCGCAGAAGAAAATGAGTATGGATTAGTTGGACATCTATTAGAAGACCAAAAATATTTTAAAGGCCAATCCGAGGGATTTTTCCATTTACACACACAAAGCTTTCTTTTAAATCTGCATATATGGAACAATTTTGGTTGTCCACGCTTTGGTGACAAAGGCACAGTACACGATATTAAAATTGCAGATTACAACAGAAGCGATGAAAACATACACGATGATTATACCCCATTGTGGCTGACACCTGTGGGTGGCCCGCGACCACCAAATTTACAATCAAATGCCAAAACATACTCGGGCCCGGTCGGGCCCGGTTGGAACTTGATTAATACTTTCCTGACAAATCAATGTGCTGTTGGTAATTTTGATGAATATATTAGAAGAAAGAAGTCATATCTATATCCAGAAATTGATGACGACAGGTTTGAGCGCATACTGGGTGGCGAGCAAGGAATTACTGTAGAACCCACTGGTCCAACTTATGCTCAATGCCATTATCTTAAAGAAACAGACTTTACCAATGTGACAGGCGCAGTATTTGTTTTTAATAACGACAGCATGGAATTAGAAAGAATTAAGTATTCTCCGACGACACGACTGGGCACATTGTATGCTGTGGCCGCTGGTTTTAAACCTTTACAGTTGCTAAGCCAAGTTGATTGTGATACGGCCCGAGTAGTGTACATTGACTACAGCCAAGACGCATTAAACTATCGCCAATGGTTAGTTGATAACTGGGACGGTGTTGATTATATGCAGGCCATAGAACAGTACCGACAAGTAAATCCCAACTTTGATCCAATTTGGCTGCCTGGTCGTCAACAACAGTATCCACAAGAATGGGCAAATACACTTGATTTATTTGGTGGCCAACAACAATGGTTAAAGTTTTGGAACAAGTACAAGGCACTGGAGCATGGGTATATTAAAACCAATTTAATAAATGAATATTCGGCCATGCTTGCGGACATGAAACAAAATCCTGGTAATAATATGATTTGGATCAGCAACAGCTTCCACACTCCTGCGACAATTAGAAACTTTGCACCAGGCTTATTACAGGACAGCTGGGACGACTTTCTAAAATCTGTAGTTGACAACAATGTATGTGTACAAATGGTTGGATATGATCACATCGGCGGATATCAAACTCGATTACATGGTAAAATACAATATGAATGAACAGATTGTTGAATTTTTTGCTGACACGCCCTGGACTTTTAATTTTAAAGAACAGGCAGTTCCTGCATTCGATTCCGACAGGGAACTGGTGCAGTGGCTGATATACAAAAGCGGCTGGCCATACCTGCCATTGGAATTGCCCGGCGCACCTTATGCAGATATGCTGGCAGAAGCCGCGGCATTAGAGGACTTGTATATTGCACATAGAAGTTATGGCAGTCCTGGCTGGAGAAGCATTTGCTTACACGGCGAAGCTTGGGACAAGACTGATTATTATACTGCCTACCCTGAAAATGCAGGCCGTAATGCTAATGAAATTATATATAAATGGACAGAAATTGCAGAACGCTGTCCTGTCACTACCAAATACTTTAAAGACGAATTTCCCAACCACAATTATCAGCGATTACGATACATGTGGCTGGATCCGCAGGGCTACATTGAACCACATCAAGACAGGACAGAACATTTCTTATCCCCAATCAATGTGGCATTAAACAATCCAGACGGGTGTGTTTTTAGAATGAAAGGTCATGGTGATGTCCCTTTTAAAGATTCGGGCAATGCTTGCCTAGTAGACGTTGGTCGCATACATAGTGTATGGAACAACAGTTCCGAGCCCAGGATACACATGATATCGCATGGTGCACCTTCCGCTACATTTGACAAAATAGTAGCAGACAGCCTGAGAGCCGCACTTAAATGATATATGACCTGACAAAGATACGCAGAGTACAGATAGAATTATCCAGCAGGTGCAATGCCAGCTGTCCTGCATGCAGTCGCAACTACAGCGGCGGTCCAGTTGTAGCTGGTTTTGAACAGGTTGATCTAAGTACCAACGACATGCGGACATTTTTCTCTCCAGAAATAATTAAAAATATAGAACACATCAACTATTGTGGCAATTTAGGTGATCCGGGCATAGTCAAAGACTTACCCGACACTTTATTGTATTTTAAAGTGCATGGCAATAAAAATTTAAAGCAGGTGGTGCGGACCAACGGTGGCATGCGTGGCACCGAGCATTGGGCCAAGATTGCCCAACTGTTGCCCAAGCCCAATATCAAGCCAGAATTTGCATTCACCAACAGCGGAGTGGTGTTTGGAGTCGACGGATTAGAAGACACCAATCACATTTATCGACGCGGTGTTGTGTGGAACAAGGTCTGGGCCAATATGAAAGCATACAGCGAAGCAGGTGGGTATGGTATTTGGGAGTATTTGATTTTTGATCACAATAAACATCAAGTTGATGAAGCTCGAGCATTGGCCGACACACTGGGCTTTACTTTTATTCTTAAAACTCCACTGGGGTTCGGCGAAAATGAGGGAATTCAACGAGCACTGAATGTGCATGACAAAAATGGAGATTACGAATATTCTATTTGGCCGCATGACTTTGCAGGCGAAAAAATAATACCCAAAGCGCATAAGACATTTAAGATCAGTTCTATTGTTGGAACAGTTCCGATACTAAGCGAATACAGTAGACAATTGGGCAAGGAATCTATAATCAAATGTAAATCATTTGAATATCCAGAACATCAGGAAATTTTTATATCGGCCAGCGGGCATTTGTTGCCCTGCTGTTACCTTGGCGGCGCATTTGGTCAAAAAAATACCAGTTATGCAAGATATCAATTCAATGAAAAAATTGATAAAACAGGATTAGATGAATTTGACCTTAGAAAACACAGCCTGGTTGACATATTGTCCGGCCCCAAATTCAACAACTTCTTCGACGAAGCTTGGAACAAAGATACTGTGGAAAATGGTAAAATGTTATTTTGTGCTGAAGTATGTGGTCAAAAGAGTTCGCATGATAAAATATACACAAAAGGAACAACTAATGGTCCAACAGTATAAATATAGCTTTAAAGAACCTTATAAATGAAAAAAATTATTATATCAGCATTGTTTCTTTGCTCCACATTGAGTCACGCTTGGGAACAAAGACCACCACTACCACCACAGGCATGTGCAGTACATGCACCCTATGGATTCCCACAAACAGCAGGTGTACAACCCATTTGCCGCCAGGCTTACCTGGTAGGTTATGATGCCGCTGCCAAACTACCAAAATATGTCACATATGAACTGTTGCCGCAGAATGCACTAGGTTGCGTTGCCCGCACAAATGCATTTGTGCAAGATCAAAGCATACAAAATGGACCACGCCCAGATGACTATGCGGCCACCGGTTACGACAAAGGACACATGAGTCCTGACGGTGATTTGTCGTGGGATGTGCAAGTTGAGTTTGAGTCATTCCTAATGACCAACATGAGTCCACAAGCAGGAAGTTTAAATCGCGGAATTTGGAAACTATTAGAAACTAGTGTGCGTGGATGGGCAGTTCAACTTAATCAACCCTTTACAATTTATGTTGGCGGCGTTTACAATGCTCAAGACAAGAAGATTGGTAATGGTGTAGTTGTTCCGCACGGCTTCTACAAAATTGTCATCAACAATGCCACAAAACAAACAGCAGGATGGGCATTTCCCCATGTTGCACCTTACCCAAATTTAGGAAATGATTTGACTAAATATCGTATGCCTGTAGCACAGATAATGCAAACGGCAGGGGTAAATTTTGCTTTCCCACCAGGGGCAGTCGAACTTGCACCCGGACAGGAATGGCCAGTTGATTTTGGTATGTTAACCAATGCGAAACGGGCAAAATGTGGTGCTAGCGCATCACCTTAACTTAAGGATTAATAAAATGTCAAATTGGACCAAAAACGGTGAACCAACAACTTACGAAGCATTGCTTTCTGTATTCTTAGTATACGAAGAAAACATGCCCGAAGATGATAGAGAAAAATGCAGAGCCGCCAAAGATGCTGTGATGGCAGTTGAAGGCGATGGCAAGGCAATTATGCCACAAGATGACCCGGCCAAACAAGTTTGGCAAATGTACTTTGGCAGTTGGATGGACGCCAATGGCGTTAAATTTGAATAAGATTTAATTTAATAAAAAGAAATGGGCTTCGGCCCATTTCTTTTGACCTATAAGTAGTTGCATGGATGCATACATTTTACTACATGGCAAACACAGCGGCAATAGAGAAAATCATACACTTTTTCAGCTGAGCAATGAGTTATTAGAACATGGGCTGGTTGATTATCAGGCCTACGCCTGGAGTGAATTGGATAACAAATGCTATCATAATAGATTTGAAACTTGTAAAGATCAAATTGATTCGGCCATTGTTGATTTAAAATCTCAAGGTGCTACCAGAATATTTTTAATTGGGCACAGCATGGGAGCCAATGCGGCTCTGTATTATATTTCTCAACAGGTCAATTCAGTTGACGGTGTTGTGCTATTATCGCCTGCACACAATGTGCATTTGCCCATGTTTGCCAAAATACACAGTTGGAGTGTAGCACATGCCAAAAACATGATTGACGCCGAGTCGGGCGATGTTGAATCACATTTTGCAGACTACGACAGCAACGGATCCATTGTGGTATTAAAATGCACAGCGGCAAATTATTATTCGATGCTGAATCCTGAAGGTCCTGCCAACATGCGAACCAGTGTGGAAAATCTAAATTGGCCTGCCAATGTGTTGGTCATCAGTGGCGAAAGAGATATCACACAAAAACTTTTCTTTGAATCAATTTATTTGAATTTAAAAATCAAATCAAACAAAAACAAATATGTGCTGATTCCCGACGGCACACATGTTGGTGTGGCCAGAACCAAACTCACAAAAATTCTAAATTGGATCGACACTTTGTAATCCTTTAAATTGGGTTATTTCTCTATCAAAAGTCATTTAAAGTACCACTTAACTGGTAGTTTAGAAGTATAAAAATCAGAATCGCCGCATACGGTATCGCTAGACAGGGCACATTGGTTGCCCTGTTTTCTTGACTTGTTATAAGTATTTTGCTACAATAACATAATGAAAGTAATTAATGTCATTGCAGGCCCAGGTGCAGGTAAAAGCACTCTAGCGTCAGGACTTTATCATGAAGCCAAACGCCGAGGGTGGAATGTAGAATTGGTCACGGAAGTGGCCAAAGACCTAGTCTGGGAAGGCCGCACAGTTGCGCTTAGTAATCAAGCGTATGTGTTTGGTAGGCAGATTCAACGCCTACATAGACTTAATGGACATGTCGATTATGTAATAACCGACAGTCCAGTGTTATTGAGTGCTATCTATGCTCCGGAGGATTACCCTGTAGAGTGGGAGCAGGTAGTAGTAGAACTCTGGAAGCGTTACAACAATGTTGTAGCATTTCTAGGGCGCGGCCCGTGGTTCGATGATCATGGCCGTGTGCATAATCTCAATGCAAGCATTGAGATCGATCGGCGGATTGCGGTGCTCTTGGCCAAGCATGATATAACCTACACCCAGGTTGATCATGGATACCAGAGCCCAGGTGAAGTCTTAGACACTTTGTTGTCAAAGGCCTGACTGGAGGTAATCCAAATGAAAGGAGGTGTAAAATGCACATGAACCATAAATTTTTATTGGGCATGTCTAAGCAAAGAGTAGAATCTTTGCTAGTTAAAGTGACGCTGTCACTTTTAACTGTATTTGTAATTTTTGCGACAGCAATAGCACAGCCATCGCAAGCGCAGAGTCGTGCATACACAAACAGTATGACGTCAGTTACTGACTGGGTATCTGGTCAGCTTCACAGTTATGAAAATGAAACCTGGGAACACCGGGTTCGCAGACTAATGAACTCACAACTTGAAGAGATAGGTGGTATTCGCAAAGCAGTCAGTGACAAGCAAGTTCGTTGCCTTGCGGAAAATATCTATTATGAAAGCAGAGGTGAGTCATTGGAAGGACAGATTGCAGTTGCCAAGGTAACGCTCACCCGTCTAGAAGAAGGCTATGCTCGCACAGTATGTGGAGTAGTCAAACAGCGCAATCCCAACGGCTGTCAATTTGAGTGGGTATGCGCTGGCGCTGGAAATCCAGTGGGCTTTCATTGGAACCAAGCAGTTGGACTAGCAGTTGTTTTGATCAATGAACCCAGCGCCATTGAGGATCCGACTAACGGTGCTACCCACTTCCATGCTACATATATAAACTGGCAACCAGGTTGGCAACGAGTCAAAGATTCGGTTCAACGCATTGGCAACCATGTTTTTTATAGAACTAAACCAAAAGAGGAAAAATGAGAAAATTATACTCGGCTAGATTATTAGAAGTACGGGGAACTGATACCCTAGAAGTAGAACTAGATCTAGGTTTCAATGTGTACACACGTCAAAAGATTAGACTGTTTGGCGTATCGTCATGCGGTAAAGATGGCGATGTACGCATTGTGCTCACAGAGCTTTGCAAGGATGGACTAATAGTAGAACCCATCATTACCAAACGAGCCAAATTAGGCCGTGTGCTTGGTTGGGCCTACATTGCAAATGAAACCGGTGAACCTACATTAAATATCAACGAGGCACTAGTGGAACAAAACTTGGCTACAAGTTTCCAAGCCCCGGAAGAAGAGGAAGATGATTAATGTACGAACCAGGACTAACTGCTAGAAAAATAGCAGAGTTTGATACAGCCATATTTGACAAGTACCGTGAATGGGAACGGGCATTTGACTGGGAGCCAGCGGTTGACCCAAAAAGATATCTGCGGGCCGACGGCACTCATCTAATATATTTGCCCATCAATGATCTTCGTAATAAAATATCTGGATCTAATAACTTTGGACTTTTGACTAGAAACTATCAACCTAGTGTTCAAATACTTTGGAATAAGATTCTAAAGCCCATATGCGAGTATCTGGCAAGCCTTACTGGTATTGCAGATCCTGTAATTGTGCAAGCAGACCTTGCACGAATGCGACCTGTAACAGGTGACACAGTACTGCACACTGACACCAGATACAATCAACGATACGCAAGAAGATATAATGTTGCAATCAGTACCAATGACGATTGTTGGCTGTACTACCAATCATATGATTTAACAACTGGTGGCACACGAAATCACATCAGCGAAGGTGAAGTTTGGGAACTGAATAACAAAATAATTCATACTGCTGTAAACTATGGCAACACCTGGAGAACACATTTGATCATTGATATTATGCCGCAAAACTATTACGACCGTATGCTAGAGCTTTACAATCCCTATGCAACTGTTCCAAACCCACAAAATAAAAATACAACCTATGATTATGACATCAATGGTAATTTAGTACACGAGCCTTTATTTGAAGACTTGCCACATTGCTTTTTAGCAAGGACACACTCACTATGAACAAGACAATCACATTTGCAGACAAACTAACTGCATGGTTTGCACTATTAAGCGGATTAAGTATTTCCGCAGTTGCAGTATGGTATTCAGTTGCAGGACTGGTTGCAATCTTTGCGGCCAGTGTTATTCCTATTATTGTTATGGGTGTAGTACTTGAACTAGGCAAGCTGGTGGCAACAGTTTGGTTAAAACAGAATTGGAGTATTGCCCCCAAGTTGATTCGACTGTATCTGTTTATTGCAGTGATCATCCTCATGATGATCACCAGCATGGGCATCTTTGGATACCTCAGCAAAGCACACTTGGACCAAGCAGTACCAACAGGCAATGTTGTTGCACAGGTTGCAATTTTTGATGAGAAAATTAAAACTGCAAAAGAAAACATTGAATCTGGCCGCAGGGCACTCAAGCAAATGGATGCTACCATTGACGAAACAATTGCCCGTAGCAAAGGCGAACAAGGTGCAATGAATGCAAATGCCATGCGTACTCGTCAGGCCAAAGAAAGAACACAGATCCAAGCAGACATTGCCAGGTCACAGGTTGAAATTGCCAAGCTCAATGAACAACGGGCTCCTATTGCGGCAGAGTTGCGTAAGGTTGAAGCTGAAGTAGGACCTATCAAATACATTGCCGCTTTGTTGTACAATGACGACCCAGACACAAATACATTAGAAAAGGCAGTTCGCTTTGTTATTATTTTAATAGTTGTAATCTTTGATCCTTTGGCAGTCGTGCTATTGTTGGCAAGTCAGTATAGTTTTGCTTGGTTCCGCAAACAAGACGAAGAACAGCCTGCAGTCGTTGCAGTACCTGCGGCGGAATCTGTTGAGGCAAAAAAGAAGGAACCAACCATAACAATGGTAGACTCAGATGAGACAGCAAACCTACCACAAGAGGTTGCCAACCCATATCCTGCCAACGAACAAGACATTGCTGAATTTGCAACAGCCATAGAGCAAGCCAAGGAAAAAGTTTGGGCTCAGCCTATAGAAGTTGTACAAGCACCAGTGGTAGAAACAACTGACAGCTGGCCACCGTTTGAAGGCATTAAAAATCCTGACAGTGGCAGTTGGGAACAAACAGGACCAGCGTTTGAAGAAACCAAAACAGCTACGGCTGTGGCAGAAGTCAAGGTGCCACCAATGGAAGCACCTCCAGGCACTCCTGGTGAAGTATGGGATACTCCTATTAAAGAAGGTTCCGAGCAACAGTCGGAAGATAACTTGGATAAAATATATAAGGCCAGTACTGAAAAGCTGGCCAAAGAGCATCGCACCAAGGGTTGGTTTCAAGCAACATTCCCCAAGCGCGATGACAAATAACAAAGGTTTATCTTGAACGATTCAAATGTGTATGTGGTCAGTCCTCCAACATTGTACATGCCCGGTGGTGGACTTGCCTTTTGTCTTATTGGCAATGATAAGACATGGCAAGACTCTATTATAGAGTTATTAGAAAAAGGAATTCAAGATAATCAATTGACTTTTTATGTCAATGATTCGACCAATGTAGATCCTAAGACTTGGGTTTGGTATTGGCACATTGCAACTAACTGTAGCATGATCATATGCGAACTGGCACATGCCAGCGAACAAGAAGTCAGGATGGCATTGGCCATGTGTAAAGAAAACATGCCAGTTATATTTTATGTCAAGCCAGGCAATGATGAATTTATTGCACTACTCAATGCCATTGATATTCCCTGGGTTGAAGACCATGATGAACTAATAAAAATCATGGAGTCAGCTTTTGGCGGATAAATCACCAACATTAAACTGTAGTTTCTGTAACAAACACAGAGATGCTGTAAAAGCATTGATTGCAGGAGATAAGGCATACATTTGCAATGAATGTATTCACCTGTGCCTAGAAGCAATGAATGAAGAAGTCAATGAAGAAAAATCTGAATTTGACGATGCTACTACTCCCAGAGACATCAAAGAGTACTTGGATAGATATGTGATTGGACAACATGAAGCCAAGCGCCAACTCAGTGTGGCAGTACGCAATCATTACAAACGACTCGGCCAAGTTGATACTGATCTTATTAAGAAAAGCAATGTATTGCTAATAGGTCCCACTGGCAGTGGCAAAACTTTGTTGGCCAAGAAACTGGCAGAACGGATCAATGTACCATTTGCAATTGCAGATGCCACTACACTAACTGAAAGTGGATATGTTGGCGATGATGTTGAAAATGTCATCCATCGACTTTTGCAAAATGCAGGTGGCGACATTAAACGAGCTGAACAAGGCATTATCTACATTGACGAAATAGACAAGAAAGGTCGCAAGAGTGAAAGCGCAAGCATCACCCGCGATGTATCAGGTGAAGGCGTACAACAAGCCTTGCTCAAGTTAATTGAAGGAACTGAATGTCGTGTACCAGTAGGCGGTGGCCGTAAGCATCCTGGACATGATGCAAATGTAATCAACACAAAAAATATTCTGTTCATCCTAGGTGGATCCTTTGTTGGTCTAGACGAGCAAGTGAAGAAAAGAATAACTGGTGGTACACGGATTGGCTTTGGTGCCAGCATAGACAAAGCAGAAGCTGATACTGGTCACTGGTTGCATTCGGTGGAGCCCGAAGACTTTGTCAAGTTTGGAATGATTCCAGAATTTATGGGCAGAGTACCAATCGTTGCCAGCTTGGATCCATTGGGCATCGACGAGTTGGTAAAAATTATGTCCGAACCCGAGGACAGTATTGAACGAGAATACAAGTCCATTTTTATGATGGATCAAGTGGAATTGGAATTTACTCCAGAATCCAAAAGTGCCATTGCTAATTTATGTGTTACTAAGAAAACTGGTGCCCGTGGATTACGCAGTATAATCGAGCAAATTTTGCTGGATATACAGTTTAATCTACCTGAATTGGCTCTAGAAGGATTAAGTAAAGTTATAATTACTGAACAAAGTGTGGTAGACCACACGCCTGTTACTGTATACAAAAATTTAGAAATAGTGGCATAAAAGGACACAATGAGTAGAGACACACCAAAAAGAGAATCGCAATTTAATGGATCAATAGTTTACATCAACGACGGCAATGTTGAAAAAGCTCTTCGTAAATTTAAAAAGAAAATCCAAGACAGCGGCAAGCTGGAAGAAGTAAAAGCCCGCATGGAATATGTCAAGCCAAACATTGTCAAAACACAGACAAAAAATAAAGCTCGACGCAGACACCTAAAACAAGTTGAAGCAGATGAATTAGCAGGACGCAGGCCAGCCAAAGACGGTGGCAGAAAACGGCTATATTAAATTTGACTTTGGTTTAGAAGATAAGTATAATTGTGTTATGCCAGTGCCAAGAGGGCTGGCAACGCACAGTGAGGCTCATGAAGAGCTCACAATGTTTAGACTCGCTATAAGGAGACTATTATGACTAATCTAACACTTCATCACCCTTACCAACGCTTCGGCTTAGGTTTCGATCGTATGTTCAACGAACTGGATCGTTTGCTACAAGCCAGCAATGGTAACAATACAGGGTATCCCCCTTTCAATATTGAAAAACTACAAGACCATGCATATCGTATTACGATGGCAGTTGCTGGCTTTGCAGAAAAAGATATTGAAGTAACCCTGCAAGAAAATACCCTGACTGTAAACGGCAACAAGCAAGAAGATGATACCAAAGAGTATCTGCATCGTGGCATTGCCAATCGCAGTTTTAAGCGTGAGTTCGTTATTGGTGACCGAGTTGAAATCAATACTGCAAGCCTCAAAGACGGCATGTTGGTAATTGATCTAACCGAGGTAGTACCAGAAGAAATCAAGCCTAAGAAAATTCCTTTAATTACGGAATAATAAAAATGTGTGGGCAAGTGCAAAAGCTTGCTCACACTAAATATAGTGACTTAAACGGAACATAAAAAAATGTCAGATACTGCTACCGAAACTATTAACAAGACAGATAACATCATTGGTGTCAAAGAACCAGAAAAATTTCGCGTGGTTATTTTAAACGACAACAGCACACCAATGGAATTTGTTATAGAACTACTCAAAGTTATATTTCATCATTCACAAGAAGGTGCAGTTGCAATCATGTTGCAGGTGCATCAGCTGGGCAAGGGCACAGCCGGAATTTATTCGTTTGAAGTAGCTGAACAAAAGGCCATGGAATCTACGCAAATAGCCCGTACCAATGGTCACCCGCTTGGGGTCAGTGTTGAACTTGCAGGATGAAGAATTACCTCGCAAACTGATCATCGACATTGATGATACTTGCCTTGACACATTAACAGCATTTGTCCGCTGGCTTGCTGTACTAGGTCGACTCAAAGGCGTCGAAGGCAATCGAATTACAAATAGAGAAACACTGGGTCACTGGTTAAACATTCCAGATGATTTGGCAGATCTTTGGATGGGCGAATTTTGCGAACAAACTTGGCAATGGGGCGCACTATATCCAATGCTGGGTTCAGAACAAATACTACCAAAATTGGCCACAGCAGGTTGGGTCATCATTGGGTATACAAAGTCTAGCAATGAAATGAATCGCGCAATATTGCGTAGAGCAAACTTGGAATTGATCATGCCGGGTGTGTTCAAAGAACTGTATGTGGTTGGTAGAACTGCTAACCTGTATCCCCTGTTCAAAGAACACGAATATGCAGTCTGCGTTACCAGTACAGAATCCACAGCCCGTATCAGTGCTCAAGCTGGGCATGCAACATACATGATCAAACAACCGTGGAATCTAGACTTTTCTGACATATCTGTCAGAAAATTCAACGATTGGGTTGAGATAGAACAAGCACTGAGCAACGCAGTCACCTAAATCTATCATAACTATTGTTATGATAAACAACATTGCCCCTATGCCCAGATTGCTCTGGGCTGAATCTAATCCTAGCACTTCTCGATTAAATGGAAACACGCAATTCACGGTACCCGGTGTTACACTCAAAGGTAATATGGATAATTGGGTGGCGTTGGATCCTGCGGTGGGATTTCTACTGATGAATGGCAGTGAACCCTGGAGCAATTATGCTAAAATTGGCAACAAAGTGTTACGGGTCGATCAAGATCTAGATCTAGGTTTCTTGTCGCATATTAGTCCCAAGGCCTGGCCAGAGATTGCCACAGCACTGGATCCCAAGTGGACCAGCATTCCTTATGTTCCATTGGATGTTCCTCGCATTGAACCCGACAACTGGGATTTGTTTTGGGAACTATGGAATGCAAAAAATTCTGACATCAGTCGCGGCCTAAATGAAACGCAGTATTGGAAAGGCCTTTGCATTTGGTTGAATCCAGCCATTGATCATACCAAATTCAACTACAACAATACTGTGATTGACGATTGGTCAATGCACTTTCCCAAGATGTTTGCACAAATTAAAAATTGTTTGCCTTTTCACAGCTTAGAAAAAGTGGTGCTTTGGTCAAACATCAACGAAGTAGGTCCGCATTTTGATCCGGATGCAGTGATATATCCTTGGCCAGACAGCTTGCGGATCATGCTGTGGGACACCAATGAGCGAGCAACATTTTGGATGAGTCGCTGGCCCAAACGAACAGATGATTTTAATCCAGAACCAATTGTAGTTCGTAACAAAGGCAAATACGGATGTGATCCAAAGCTTATTCCACAGGAAAAAAGAATGTATGTTGATCTGCCGCCAGAAACAAATACATTTGTATTCAACAATGGCGCATACTTGCACGGTGCTGACATGGCAAAACCAAAAATTATCATGGCAGTCAAAGGACGACCAAAACTCTATCAGTGGATCAAAGCCATTGAGCCCAGTTACAACAAGTATCGATCTATTATTCCAAACCTATAATGTCTACTATTAAAATTAAATCAATTCCTTCGCGTATGACAATACATGATTATGTTGACCAATATGTTACCAAGTTTAATACTTTTGGCAAAGCAGTGACTGAACCATCAAAGGATTACGGAACTTTTTTAAAATTTAAATTACCAGAAGATTTAAATTTTAAATTACTGGTTGAAGATACAAAACTGGCAATGGAAACATATGGCGCTTGGAATTACAGATTAAATGGTGGCGAAGGTGATCGCAAAGATCAAAGCTATGGTGGCATTGGACTGACATATAATGTCAATTACACTGATGGTGATATACATGAACAAATACAAGGAACCCATACACCAGGTACTGCAGATAATGTACCTAATCCATATTCACTTCTGAACAAAGAAGAAATGCCCAGAAATAAAAGAAATACACATTATGACACATATGGTTTTGTGTATAGAACTCCGGCCAGTCGCGTTGGAGAACTTGGTAGATTTATAGATACTTTTAAGTGTCCACTGGTACGAACAGCAGTTCGAATCATTTATGCTGAAAATGAAGGGCCAGTTGGTGATGACAAGTTTGCTGGAGTAACTTGGCACATTGACGAAAGAATGCCAATTAATCTAAGAGTCAATATACCACTGGTGACACATCCTGATTATGTACTAGAGCAAAAGGAGCATACTCCAATTCACCTGGAACAAGGCCATGCCTATACCTGGGATACAAATTTATTACATAGAGCCTATGCAAAAACACGCACCGCACCACCAAGAATACACTTGATGTTGGGATTCAGTTGCTGGTGGGACTTTAATGAAACAGCACAGACCTGGAGTTCAAACAAATTTACCGGTCGCAAACACCCGCTAGATATGTTGGTTGACGGTGATGTAATTCCAGGCTTAGAATTAACATAGACTTATTCAATAAGTCAAATAGTTTGATGTTTTAAATGGCTTGCCGTGGTAAGCATTTTCCAATTGAGTCATAATTTTATGTTTCATTTGGCGTACTTTTGGATGGGTATGATCGTATTCAAAAGATTTCATAAATCGCCCCCAACTGTTGGGGCAAACTCGTTTTGGAACTTTTGAATCCAGGTATTCTCGTATGGCTGTTGGATCAAATTCAAACTTATCAATCATGTCCTGTGCAAGATTAAATGAGTGGGCACCTATTTCGTCTCTGTGGCCATAGTACTCTTGCCATGCACGATCCTTGGCATAATAGGCTGTGCTTTCATAACCTGGGAGATCTTTGAAGTTTCTAGCACGATATTGACGTGTGTGTATAATTTCGTGTAATATTGTATCTGCAAAAAGTCTGCAAATGCGCTCCCAACGATATGAACTGGTTTTCATAGTTTTAGCATCAGTGGGGAACGCCAATTCAACTTCAATAAATCGTTTCTTTCCTTGTTTATCGTCGTCACTGTAATAGGCGCCACCTATCCAAATTTCACCTGATTTAACAAGCTTATGCTTATGACTGACCACTTTGATTGGAAGGTGTGTTTTAATATGCTTACTTAACTGACGACTAATTTCGCCTATAGGCAAGCGTTTGTCTACAATCTCTGGTTTGAGGCTGTAAAGCATTGAGTATAATGTATCTCGATCCAACGCGGACCAATTAAAAGCCTGACGTGTCATAAAAGCCTCCCAACAGTAGTATTTATAGTAGACATTTAGATCTTGCATGGTTGTGCAGAATAGATAACTATTTACATGAGCTTTAATCAAAATAATCCAAACGCAGTTGTTGGAGACGGAGTTAGTGGAAGCCGTCAAGGACTAGGAATAATGCGCCCTGATACAATGGCCGCAGAACTGGCACTATTGCAACTTGGCGACTTTGAACCACTTGACTGGCACCTAGATGCACACAGTATTGATCGTGTCATTACTGAAAAATACAGCAACGACTGGGTAGATTACCTTCCAAGGACAGATCGTCCAAATAATCGTCGGTCAATGTCATTGACAACTATTCCAGGGTGGAACCACCAGAGTCCTCCCAGCATTCCAGAAGCAACAAACAAATTAGGCCGTGTGCCCTTTGAGCATGAGTTTTGTGTTCCTACGCAATTGTACCAAGATTGTGATCAAGCACATCCTGGACTTGATAGTTTAAAAGATTTCTTAGATGAATGGAATCCATTGGGTAGAACATTTATTGTCAATGCAGGAATTGGCGGATATTTTGTGCCACATCGCGACCATCCTGGCATGCCTCGCCCTTGCTTTCGTCTTGTTGCATTCTTAAAGAATTGTGGACCATTGGAATATGATTGGTGGCAGGATGATAAAAAATTAAATATTGAATTAGGAAGAGTTTACTATGTAAACACTCGTAAAACACACAGAACAATTTCATGGGCCAACGATTCGTGGCACCTGATACTTAATGTACCGTTTACAGCGGAAAATGTAAACCGGGTATTAAAACATTTACAGCATAGACATTGATATGATTATAACAGCAGGCCCCAAAGACGACAAGCGTGAGATTAAAATTGAATTGCCACCACAGCATCAACGCATTGGTGTCATGGTATCAGGTGGTGCAGATAGTGCTATTTTACTGTATCTGTTGGCAACAGAATGGAAGCTGGCAAAAAGCAAACATGAGTTAATTACTCTATGTGTGCCACGCACAGATGGAGCCTGGGATTACGCAGGTCCAATTGTTACTCGTGTTAACGAAATGCTGGGCTTAGACATTCCTCAGCCAATTATGGTAGGCGATCCAACAGTACACCACAGCGAACAAACAAATACTGGTGAACGAGATGCTAGAATTAAACATGGCATTGAACATATCTTTTATGGTAGTCAACGGCATCCGCCTGTACCTATGCCCGGTGAATATCCAGGCAGACCGGATCGGATTGAATACACTAATAAAGTTGGCATAGTTACAACAACCTGTCCATTTGCCTTGTTGGACAAGCGACATACATTGGCATTATATGAAGCATTTGATGTATGGTCACTGATTGAAATTACACATAGTTGCACAGCATTGACCAAAGGTCGCTGTGGTGAATGTTACAATTGTGTAGAGCGTGCCTGGGCTTTGGCAGACATGGGTTTCACTGACCCTGGAACAATGTAACTTTCTTTTTGTTTATTGCGATGTCAGCTGGACATTTGCAAAAAGGAATTTTGCATTTGACCGGGTCTTCCAAAATGCTAAAACTATCAATGAGTCCCAAGAACTTGGTTGCACAAAGTCCGGCCCAAATTTTTCCATCTGGCTCAATCATAAATCCAGTCTGTCCAGCTGTACATTCCCAACCATAAAATTTATGATTGTTGTTTGCTGTTAAACGATTTGGATTTAAATTAAATGAAGAACCGTCATCGTAATACCCAACAGAATTGTCTCCGGGATGCCGTTGTTCTCTTTGATATGCACTTCTTTTCTTGATAAAATCCATTTGTTCAGCGGTATAATCATACAGCTGACCTTCAACAAATTGTGGATCAACTTCGTTCCTGTGTCTTGTCAAGATTTTACAAATAACAGCGTCATGCAGGGATGGATCAAGATGGTCGTAGACAGATTTGACCCAATCCCAATTTGCAGGATCAGCACATAAATTAAATCTCAACGATACTTTTTGACTGTCAAGGTACAATGCCAACTCATTAATTTTTGCCAAGTCTGTAAATTCTGGGTGTAAAGATATAATGTTAAAACCTGGCAGTCTAGGTAATTTTTTCCACCACCCAACTGGTCGACTACCATTTGTAATCAAATCAACATGTCCACCAATGCTTTGAATTCTTTCAACTATTTCACCAAACAACGGATGCATAGTTGGCTCGCCACCGGTCAAGCAAACAATTAATTTTTTGTCTCCCTTGATAGATTCTAGACGGTTTAAAAATACTCTAACACGCAGATCACTGGACAATTGATTGGCATGATAATATTTTCCTTCATGTACTGTTGGACTACAATAACTGCATGACCAATTGCAATAATCTGTCAGCTTCCAATAGAAAGTAATTGTATCTTCGGTGCGCTTGATTTCGATAAATTTTTTCATAGTTTCTTTGATGTAAAAATACTTAGTCCAAGCTTTTTAGCAACACCTTGTCTTGGAAATGCACTACTGACATGAAGTCTGTTGCGTGGGAATGTGATTGGTACACCCGGTATCCATTGAAAGTTTTTATCTACCGATAGTCCCACAAAGTTACTGGGAATTAGATGTGGGCATTCATTGATCAATATGCCATCAATTGTCAAGTCGTCATCACGATTACCAACATCTTGATAGTCTTTGACTACAATATTATACTCACTTGGTTCGTCTGGACTGCCACTCAAAAAGAATGCCGCATCACCTGACCATGTTTGATTTAGTATAAGCAGTCTAACCCTTTCAAGATTTGGCACAACATCGGGCTTGGCTGTAATGCTCAGGGGAAACACAAAAGTTTGCAGTACACGATCTGGACCTTCCTTACCTGTGTCTGCATGAACACGATATCCGGTATCTGTTTCAAAAAAGTTGCCACCAGCTGGTTCCCAAGTGCCTGTGCCCAGTACGCTGTCAATGATCGGTGTAACTATTTCTAGTGCTGGGCCAATGTCTAGTCCAAAGCACCTGCCTGGATATTCAATAAATTGCTTATTGGTTTTAAAACAATCAATCAGGGCCTGTGTTTGCTCTGCTGTAAGTGCAGGTAAAGTACTGGGATTCATAGGGTTATTTATTGCAACTAAAAGTACTACTTTTCCGTTGTAAAAATACAACACAAAAACGGTTGACAAGTGGACCAGAGTTTGCTACAATAGTGGCATGAAACAAAAAAACAAGGATCACGATATGAATTATGACAATATAGTAAACACCCAAAAGGGCATGGCACAGATGGTGGGTCGGACCTTTGTCCGTGTCACTGGTGCTGTGGGTGGCAATGAGATGCTGTTTGAAACAGCCTCAGGCGAGCGATTCATGTTTGCTCATTGCCAGGATTGTTGCGAGACTGTGGATATCAATGACATTGTTGGTGACCTGCAGGACCTGGTTGGCTCTCCTTTGTTGATGGCCGAAGAAGTGGCTGGCGCTACAGAGCCAGACGAAGAGCACTATGAGAGCTATTCTTATACTTTCTACAAGTTCGCTACCCGCCGGGGTTATGTGGATGTGCGTTGGTTGGGCGAGAGCAACGGCTACTACAGCGAGAGCGTGGACCTGTTCGTGGAGGGCGTGACTGTGGCAGAAAACCCACAGTTGAGCCTGGGAGAGTTGTTAAAAGCCAAACTAAACGGTTGACAAGTGGTCCAATAGGCCGTATAATAAACACATAAACAGTAAAAAGGAGCTCAGAATGTTTGCACTAGACAATATCGAATCCATCCATAACACCGCTACTGCGGCGGCCCAAAAAGCCGAAGCTGACTTTCGTACTCGTCACGGTGAGCCCGGCTACTGCGGTTTTGCCTGGGTGCATGTGAGCGAAAAGGCATCAACCAAATTGGGCCGTGCGCTGAAAACTGTGGGCTTCAAGCCTGCTTATGGTGGCGGACTTCAACTTTGGAATCCTGGTGGTAGCTTCACGCAAAGCATGGACATCAAAGAAACCGGCGCACAGGCCTACGCTGATGTTCTCAAGTCACATGGCATCACTGCCTACATGAGTTCAAGAGCAGACTAAGGAGCGACCATGCGTACAAAAACAATCATTGACGGTTTTAAGAACAGCCAGAAGTTTCGAGTAATTTGGAATACTGCTGGCGGTAGCGAAACTGATGTTGGCCTTTATATGACAATCCAGCAGATGTCAGAATCAATGGCCACTACCAATGCTCGTGTGGCAGTTTGGACTGCTCTGGAAAGATTAAGTTACGATCGTCAAATGGCATTGGCCACGCACAAGCCTGAACCAACGGGCATTGGCATCACAGTAAATAAGTTTCAAGTTCAAGTCAGTCTTGCCTAAGGAATTATCATGTCAGACTTGGAAATTCTTATAACAGTGGCAGTGGTGGCAATTATTTTTGCTGTCAAGGTTTGGATTCTTACTAAAATTTAAGGAACTGCAATGAAAGATTTTTTTAAAAGATTCGTAAATTTACTAGTAATCCTAGGTACTTGTATAGGTATTGGACTCTTGGTATTACCGAGATATGATTATAAAATTGAATGTGTTGGATTAATGGTTGTTGGGTATGCATGTATTGCCGGATTAAATTACTTATTTTTTGGCAAGCCTGCTATTTGGAATACAACTGGAGTATTAAAATGAAAGTCGTCTACAACGGTATTTTGGGTGGTTGGTACATTGTGCGAGGCGCACATCAAACACCCATCTCGGGTCGCTTTGATTCAAAGGAAGCCGCACTGGCTCACCTGCGTCGACGCAATCCTTTGCATACAATCTAAGGAGTTGATATGGGCTATGCCGTGCTAGCAGACAAGACGCAGATGGATCAGATGCGTGTCAAGTATGGACCTAGAAAAGGACTAGAGGGGCCTTTTAATTTCAGCGGTCGTGTGTTATACTATGACAATGCAGAAGGTGCATACTATGACCCAACCACAGACTTTTATATGGAACAAGATGAAATGGATCTTATCCAACAACGAATTGTTGACCGACTTTCAAGGTAGTATATGAACGAACGAATTCGACAACTACTGGTTGAGGCTCAGGCCTTGGCCCGTGAGCAAGTCAAGAACACGCCCGAACTTGCAAAGTATGCGCCTAGTTATGCCATACCCGGCACACAGATTCATGTGGGACTTGGACTCAGTTATGAAAAGTTCGCCGAGTTGATTGTGGCGGAATGTATGAAGTTGAATTCGAAAGAATTGTCAATCACGGCCATTGAACGCCTGCTACCATTGTATCGAGAACATTTTGGAGTTGAAGATGTGGGCTCGTGAACAAAGTTATGTTTATCTCAAGCAGTACATACAATGTCGCAACAACACACCCTGGCCCATGGCTGTACCGCAAGCACATGACCGTGCCAGATGGACCTTACAACATCTGGGTGGCCTAGCCAGCAGTTGGGACATACGCCGTAGTGACTGTACATATTATTATCCACAAAGGACAAACAATGAACGAACGAATTCTAGAACTTGCTGATAAGGCTGTTGAAGACATGCCCTCTGGTCCTTGGAACATTCCTGATGAATTTTGTAAAAAGTTCGCCGAGTTGATTGTTCGGGAATGTGCCCAAATATGTCGGAACCAGCCCAATGTCTATGCATTAAAAGTAGATAGAGATAATTGTGCCATTGCCATCGAACAACATTTCGGAGTTGAAGAATGAACGAACGAATTAATGAACTATTTGAACAGGCTTCTAACGAATTCTCAGCCGAACACAAATACGCTACCTTCATTGTTCCCAATCCTTTGAAAGAAAAGTTCGCCGAGTTGATTGTTCAGGAATGTGCTGAACAGGTTGATTGGATAATGGCTGAAGGTGGAAAGACACAAGGTGATTTGATTAAAAAACATTTCGGAGTTGAACCGTGAACAATGAAGAGCGGAAAAACTTTATCAAAAAGAAAAAGCTTCCTCTCGCCGAGGCATGGGCTCTTGTGGCCATGGCTGATCGTGTCAACGAAGGACAGTATATCAAGTTTCCTGAATTTGACCAAGACACCGGCGTTGTAGCAAAGCATCCAAATAGAGAACTTATCAAAACTCAACTGGCACTTGGATGCCCCAATGTGACCGAAACAGATCGTCAATTTGGCCAGTCCATGGGCGAGCACTTTCAAGGTATTGCGTTCAAAGCATTATCAGAGCGCCTGAATGAGTTTGATCAAAAGATCATGAACTTCATCACTCAAGACGAAGTTGATACCACCATGGGCATGGCCTACTTGGCCTGCATGGCAGTTCGTTACCGGCGTGAACTGGCCAAGGAAATCAAAAATGAAGTACTGCTACGAGTTGGTGGCACCAGCATACATCAAGGCAGTATAGATCAGCATCTGCGTCTTCGAGTGCAAGTGATGAGCAAGTTCGAAGGCAAGGCATTTCCTGGATCTGTTGTTCGTGCCACAGACGGTACCAACCTGTATTTTTGGACCAGTAGCAAAATGATTGACATGTGGCCTGATGCTCCAGAAGAATTTGAAATTGTTGGCGTGGTTAAAACACATCAAACAGACAGAGATGGCAATGCCGAAACCCGATTGACCAGAGTTAAATTGACAATGTGACCAACATACAACAGCATAGTCCATTAAATAACAGCATGCGAAATAATACAACTGCCACTGGATATGCTGAAATGTTTGAATGGGCTGATGGCAACCCAGACTGTGAGGACAGGGCCGCCTATTCTGTAGTAATTGATCATGACGATAAAATTCGAATCGCAGGCCACGGCGATATTCCGTTTGGAATTGTGGCAGGTGATAATACCAGTGTGCATCATATCAGTGGAGCAAACACAGACGAATGGCATGGCAAACATGTTCGAGACTCGGCAAAAAGATTAGTCTGGGAAAAGCAATACATGGTTGAGTGGATAGAAAAAGGTTACCGCCATTGGTATGAACAGGATAGAATTCCAGCCGGAATAACGGTGCCAGCAGATGCCAAAGTATACGATCATTACCCCACCAAACAGGGAGAATTTACTGTGATGATTCCATTGCGAAGGCAAGTGCAGACCAAAGAATACAGTGAAAATACAAGATCGCTACTGCCATATCTTCCAAGGTTTGAAAGAAAAGAATGGGCAATTGTTGTCATAATGGGCAGAGCTCTGTTACGGGGACAGCAACCTTTTCACCCCAATTGGATTGATTTAGGATTGCAAGATTTGACCATTGGTGAGTTTGAAAATAATTTGTACGAATTTTTAGTAAAATGAGTGTCTGGACTCGGTTTAAAAGGAAATATATGAGTAATACAAAAAGCATTGAGGCCATCGAACTTGATGCACAGGTCAGTAATATGATCATGGGTGGCCTAAAAGAGATGCTCAACAACAAAGAGTACTGTTACATCAGTTCAAATCCCAGGTACAGTGAATTGCAAGAACCGGGCGAACGCTATGTTGTTTCATTGATACAAAGTATTTTGCCCAAGCTAATAGAATCTCGCAACGAATCCTTAAAGGATTTTGCTGAAAAACACATGCTTGACCAGCTGTCACGATGATACATAAATAGAACATGGAAATAAAGAATATATTTGATGCATGGGGAACAGAGTTTACAGACATGAGTGATCTGTCTGCACAAGATCCTCAAGCACTAAAAAAACTGTTGTACGATCGTAAGATGTTGGTATTTCATGCTCCAAATTGGACCAAGTTGGAATATTGGAATTTCCTGGCCTTATGGGGTCAGCCGTGGAATGCCCTAGATTATCAAAAGAGCACAGAGAAGTGGGAACCAATTAGAGACCCTGCTACCGGTTCTATCAGATATATCACTCAAATGAGTAATAAAATCAGCAAGCGACTGGTAGACTACGAAATGCCTTGGCATGCTGATATTGCCAACAGAGTCGATGGCAAGACAAATTTCCCGCATCGTTGCATTTATATGAAAACAGTCCCAAATGCCCAGGCTGGTTTTACCTATTGGTTAGATATGGAATTGGCCTACCCAGAAGTGCATCCGACTCTACGAAAACGCTGGGAAAGCATTACAATCATGCAACAAAACTGGCACCACCCTGGTCGAGACATAATTGAATGGCCGTCAATGAAACAGCACCCAGTCACACAACGATGGAGTCCTCGTTGCAACTATCACGGAATAAAAGATTCCTGGATCTTGGATACCATGCGTGATGGTGTTAGCATGGGCACAGGTATTGTAGAAGAATTAATGGAAGCCATGGCAGAAATACCAGAGTGTGTGTACGAACATCACTGGACACCTAATGACATTGTTTTATATGACAACTGGCCGTTTGTGCACCGCCGCGGTGAACTAGGATTAGATACAGGTGCAATCAGATTGATGTGGAGAGCAAATGTCGAGCACGATCTAGACCTGGCCACAGAGTATCAGGCTTCCAGTTCAGCATCCCAATAAAGATAATCTCTCCAAGTTTCGTGCAGGTACTTTTGAGGAATTCTTTTTCCTCGAGCATGTAAATCCCAACTGGTTGGTTGCTTGGGTTTGATCATTGGAAACATTTTAGCTTCAGCTGGTAACTTACTGCCCTTTCGATGATTGCATGGGCTACAAGCGGCCACCACATTGGTCCATGAACTAACACCACCGTGATGCCTTGGAATCACATGGTCAAAGGTCAGCGCACGAGTTTCAAATTCACAACCGCAATATTGGCAAGTGAAATTGTCACGAAGGTAAACATTGTACCTGCTGAATGTTGGCGTTTGGTCTCGCTTGACATAGTCTTTGAGCGCAATCACACTGGGCAATCGCCAGGCGCGGTTTGCACTATGTATTTCATATTCGTATTCTTCAACTATGGTAACTCGGTCCGACACAATGGCTTTGATTGCATCTTGCCAATTGACCGTGCTCAATGGATGGATATGAAATGGTTGAAAGTCTGCGTTTAATAACAGCGCAGGATATTGGTTGTCGAGTAGCATGGTATATTTATAGTAACAAGATTGACATTTGTACTAGTATAGCGTAAAATTGCACAATGAGCAAGATAAAAAGACAACATGATCAGGTTTGTATGGACACTATAAATTCGTGGCTGTTGACTCTGCACGAGGCCATTGAAAACGACACCAGTTTAACGCCTGAACAGCAAGAGCACATTGACGCAATAATCTATGGAAATATCAGCAATTATTTAGAGCAGTTTTTTAACTATCCGGACTACAACAATCACAACTGAAGCTAAATAACTGTAGAACATTATATTGTTTGACTAAATAGTCAAGAGCGTTTTTAAGTCAAATAATCGGAGAACACATGCTAATTACAACAGTAACATTTATGAGACCAAGTGCAACAACCGCTTGGTATTGTCTGACAGACCAATTTAGAGATAGAAACTTCACTGCTTACCAGGATACAGGAAAGCTTATGGCTGTCTATTCCACTTTAAGTGATGATGGTTTGACTTTAAATTTGGTAAATCGTTGGAAATCAAAAGCAGATTTTGATTTATTTGCGGCTGATGCAGTCGCAATTGACATGAAAGAAGATAGGTTATTATATTGTATCAATCATAATATCACACTTGATTATCACGGCGAACTTATTGCCGATGAAAACGATCCAATTCCAGCATAAAGGACATTAAATAAAATGATAACATTAACCAGACTTCAAACAAGAACAGACACTACAACTCCGTTTTATTATAATATGCCGTTCGCGGCCAGACAAGTTATTATTGAAAAATATCAAGGTGCAAATGCAACTTTATTGCAATCCAACTTGGAATTTTCAGCAGACCGATTGGTGTTTGCTCAAATATTTGTTTTTACAACTCCAGAAGCATGTGCGGCTTTTCAAGCCGAAGCCTTGGTAATTGCAGACCAGGACGCAAAAGTAGCACATTGTTTAGCCAATGGTATCACAGCGGCCGAATCCGTAGTTTAATCTAAAACTGCTAATACAAAATAAGGAACCTCGGTTCCTTATTTTTTTCAATAAATATCTACATGTTCCTAAGCCATGTTTCCGACGTCAAATACAATCATTGGAGAGTATACCCGCAATTGCCAAATTGGGCGTTGATTAACAACGAGCACAAATTATCGCTGGTCAGTAATGTATGTCGACATCAGGGCAGTAGGTTGCGGGGTGAGTCTGGTCGAGGCGATAGGATGTGCCCATTTCACGGATGGCGGTATGATTTGCAAGGTACTCCATTGGGCAGTGGCAATACTAAATGTGCAAATGTTGCACAGCTAGATGCAAAGGATGTGACTGTTACAAACAATTTTGTATTTTCAGAATCTGTAGATCTCACCGAGCTAAATTTTGTTGACAATCGAAATTTAGTGTTAGTTGAAAACAGAATAGACATTGTAAATACCCATTGGAAAAATGTAATTGATTTATTTCTAGACGTGGATCATATTCCAATTGTACATCCCGGTGTCTATCAGGAAATTGGTGCTCCCAATGTCAACAATATCAAATGGCATTACAAAGACAATGCCAGCATTCAGTTGGTGCCGCGTGTTGAAATAGACAATGAATTTAATAGCACACTATTGGATGCAGATAAGTCACTGCCTTATTCTGCGGCTTGGACCACTGTGTTCCCATATACCATGATAGAATGGCAACCAGGTGCTTGGTTTATTACTGTATGCGTACCGGTCTCTGACTCATTGACCAAGGTCAATGTATACAAGTACAAAGATACTCGTTACGGTTCACAAAATTGGGAAATCAATTCCAAAGTTTGGGAAACTGCCTGGGCACAGGATAAAAATCAAGCAGAACAATTGACCAATATTGAAATTGATCCTGCCCATCTAGAAGCGCAAAAATTGCATTTCCGCACTTGGTTAGATCAAGTTACGATATAACCAATGACTAATAGGCGTAGTAAAATTCAATTTAAATGTGCCCGGAACAGTTATTGTGTATGGCCGTTCTAAGTTAGAAAACTTTATGGTTTCACCTGATACAAATTCAAAGGTACCAAACTTTTTCAAATAACCAGGTGCTGGCCCCATAAAATAATCTAGGTCTATATTTTGTGATCGTTGAATCAGTTGTTCTTGTTTTTTGGTTGCGTCTGGATCTGTATAATTCCAAATCTCATTTGGGCTAGAGGCCCGCCAGCCTGGAGTAAACTGTCGATTATCGTCAACCCATTTTAAATTTAAATTATTGAGATTTATCCTACTTGGTTTATTGATAGATAAAACTTTAAAGCCCAGGCAATACTTTTTGTTGTCTTCCAATGAAATTTTATAATTGATACTGTTACTGTTACCAGTCAATTCTAGCTCATTTATTACAGCATCGTTCAAAGTAAGTTGAACAGGCACAGGATTATAAATGTTAACCAACCCCAATTTAAATGTAAACACAATGCTTTCAGACTGCATTGATGTCTCCGGTGGTCAAAATTGCCTTTAATTGTTCCGTAGTACCGAGATAGTCTACTTCGCTTTTACCGCAACGATTTCTAATTTTTGTCCACTTTTCTATTAGAGGAAATTTTGCTCTCCAGAAGATGTCTGGAACACCAGTACTTTTTGGCCTGGGCAAGCAATCAAATATCTTGGCTTTATTAAATGCAGTACTGCCATCAGTTCTCAATGCCATGTAAGATAAAACAATATCCGGGCGCCAGCTTAAAAAATTCCAAGGATGATTTCCACAATATCTATTAATTGTAAAATCTGCTTCGTGTAGCAACCATCCAGCATGCTTTAAAGAACCATCTGGATTCATAAACTTATTGTCAAAGAATCGTCCTGCAATGTATTCAATATTGGGATCTGGAAATACTTCTGGAAATCCGGCTCCCATTACCAATACTCCACCTTGATCTTCTGCATATCTAGCCAGCCTACCACTGATATATGGGCCGCCAACTGTACGCAAACAGTCACGGCTTCCTAGTTGTGTAATACCAAGCATGTATTGTGAAATATATTCTTTATATGTAATTTCTTTAACATTGTTATCTGCACACCATTTGTGTGCCCACCAGGTATCTTCAGCCTGTAAATCTTCCGCTTCGTATATGATTGGTGTAAACGGAATTCCCTGTCTATGGAAACTTTTTGCAACCCATTCACTGTCAATGCCGCCGCTCATTCCAACAAATATCTTGCCGTATGTTTCATATAATTCTTGGGCAATTTCATTGCTGACAGTTGTAATGTCTCGTATCTCACTTGGTCCATTGGGTACCAGATATGCATCCATATCGCTTTCAATAGTCGGGTCATCATAGGTTCGATTATATCGCATTTTGATCCAACCATCCTTGCCAGCGCCAGGCCAGGCGGATAGTTCTTCGCGAGTTAAATACTGTTTCATATCCTTAGTTAGCATACTTTTTTTGGATGTCTTAACCAATTGACATTTAGATAAATTTGTGGTATACTAGTAGAACTAACACTATCAGGAGACATTTAATGTTACGATCATTTGTATTGCGGTCTAGGCCTTTTATAATTTTTGATGCAACCAAAGCAGAGCATCGAGATATTTTCCATACATTTCAAAAGACCAAATCTTGGCAACATAGTCCGTACCAATGGGCCTTAGATGACGACAGCACATCAGTGGTACATTCAATCGCCAACAAAGTAATTGCCTACTACTTGGCCAAAGAATTTGACCGTCCTGTAAAGACTGCCAAAGTTACAAAAGCCGTACTCAAAATCAAAGACATTAAAACTGTAAACGGCAGACATTAAATGAAAAAGACAGTTATCACCTGTGCCATTACCGGTGGTCAGACTACACCTGAACAGACACCTTATCTACCTGTTACTCCAAAACAGATTGCTGATTCGGCACTAGAAGCCGCAGAAGCTGGTGCCAGCGTAGTTCATATACATGTGCGCGACCCAGAGTCGGGCCGCCCAAGTATGGATCTAAAATTGTATGATGAAGTGGTTGCACGAATCAAAGATATCAATGACCAATTGATTATTAATTTAACCACCGGTGCAGGCGCTACTGGTCCTGCAGATCGTGTAGGGAGCAGTCCAGCATTTGCCAGCGCCGAAGCTCGTGTAGAACATATCTTGGCTCTAAGGCCTGATATCTGTAGTTTAGATTTAAACACAATGAATCGTGGCGCAGAAAATATCACAATCAATACCTTGACCACTGCCCGCACCATGGCCCGTTTGATTCGAGAAGCAGGTGTCAAACCCGAAATTGAATTATTTGATTCTGGTGACTTTCATATTGCTCAACAATTAATTCGAGAAGGTCTAATTACTGAGCCAGCAATTTGGCAAATTGCCGCAGGTGTCAGATGGGGATGGAGTGCCACATCTGAAACATTAAATTATGCTCGTAATCTGTTGCCCCGAGATGCAACATGGTATGCCTTTGGTATTGGTGCCCAGCAAATGCCGTTTGTTGCACTCAGTACAATTGCTGGTGGTCATGCTCGTGTAGGGCTCGAAGATAACATCTATTTAGAACGAGGTGTGCTGGCAAAAACCAATTGCGAACTGGTAGAAAAAGCCGTCAAAATTATTGAACTTTTGGGCGGCGCAATTGCTACACCCGCAGAAACTCGTCAAATTTTTGGGCTAATTTAGAACTGTTGCTAAAAAACAACAAAAATAGCCCAAAATCTCCTTAGAAATCAACGACTTAGCGACTCAAAATAACGGTTGACAGCAGGCTCAAGATCGCTTATACTGTATGTACAGTAAACGAAAAGGAGTTAAAGATGACAGAATTTGAAAAGAACTGCTACGGTATGTCCGAGCAAGCCATCCGTGAACAGTACATGAACAGCATCACTGCCAAGTTCTCCGGACTTGAAATGGTTGCTATGGGCATCCTAAGCGATTGCCAAGAAATGATGTCGATGGGCACAGGTCCTCGCTCAGTTGAGTATGTTCGTAAACAGATGAACATTGCCAAGTTCATACTGTCTGAGATGATGGAAGCTCGGCAAACCGCTTAAATATTTTCTAAGGAGAAAATCATGCGTAAATTAACACTTGCTCTTGCAGTAGTCGTAAGTCTTAGCACCACAGCCTGTGCTCATAATCCAGTAGGCTCAGCCCTGCTGGGTGGCGTGATTGGCTACTCATTGGCCCAACCGCGAGTGGTGTATGCACAACCTGCTCCGGCTCCGTACTACGGATATCATCAGTATAACAGCGGTCCAACTCGTGACTTGGGTCATGTTTGTCCAGGGTACTCAACACCGGTGTATCAAATGAATCATACTGGTGCGTATGTTTACCAAGGTTGCAGATAAACAACACCAATAACCCGACCGGTTGACAGGGTATTGGTTCTGCGTTATAATTGTGGCATAGTAAGTAAAAAGGAGTTGGCGATGTTTGATACAGATTTTTCCAAAGATTTTGGTATGTTTACTGTTGCAGGCAACAAGCGGGTGGCAACCATTGTGAAACGAGCCCATGCCAAACGCTGGACTTGGCCTGAGACTTACAAGGCTCTCGAAGCACTGAGTAACGAAGACAAATTTGGCGAAGCAATGGACACAGAAGTCCGCGAGGTTGTTTACAGTCGTTGTAATTTTAAAACCACCTTTTATATCTAAGGACCACAAATGAGTAAAATGGCAGAACTGGCATACGACATCGAGCAACTGTACATTGAAGGGTGCCACCCTACAAAGATTGCTCGACTTTTGGATTGCCCTTTGGGCATAGTTTACGATTGGTTGGAAGACCAAAATGTAGCAGAAGATACAACAGGAGTAACGGTATGACTATACAAGAAATCAACTCAGCCATCATGTCTGGCTCTTTTACAAATGATCAATTGACCAGCATTGGTGATGCAATCCGCTTTGCTCGTGCCCGTCTAGTAGAACAGACCAAGCGTTCGATTACCTTGGGTTCCAGAGTCAAGTTCACCAGCAACCGAAATGGTATGACTTACACCGGCACAGTTGATAAAATCAAAATCAAATTTGTGCTGGTAAACACACCACAAGGTCGTTACAATGTGCCTGCTTCAATGTTGGAGAATGCATAATGTTCACAGTCAATGGTAAAGCACAAACTGTAGGATTCGTCGGCGGTATGGTTGTTGTTGGTGTGCTGTTTGGCCTACTAGCAAGTCTGCCAGTTATGTGGCTATGGAATGCCTGCCTGGTTGGTGCCATAGATGGCGTACATGAAATTGGTTGGCTACAGTCCTGGGGACTGTTGGTACTGGTCAATATATTTTTTAAACTTTCTCTTTCTACCAAGGATTAATCATGGCAACTCGTTCAGCAATTGGCGTCATGCACGGTAATGTGATCAAGGCAGTATACTGTCATTGGGACGGCTACCTTGAACACAATGGTGCTATTTTACAACAGCACTATGACAGCGGCAAGGCCAACAACCTAGTGGCCCTGGGAGACATCAGTGCCTTGCGCGAAGAAATTGGCGAAAAACATTCGTTCAGTCCTCTTGACAGTGGCATGACCACTGCAGAATACGATCGCTTGTACGGCAACATGACTACCTTTTATGGTCGTGATCGCGGCGAAGAAAATGTCAGCTGGAAGGTATTCCACGACTATGATTCGTTCTATGATTACTTTGATGGTGCTGGTGCCGAATATTACTATATCATGCGAGATAGTGTGTGGTACTACAGCACCTGTCGTGACAAGACTCTTCGCTTGCTGAGCGAAGGCCTAAAGGTGGCGGCATGAGCGGATTCCGTTCTAAACGCCTACTGGCGCAGGCCCGTTGGACACAACCATGGCCAGGCACTACCAAAATTGACACTGAACTGATTGCACAACGAATGATAGCAGAAATGCTTGACATCATGCAATTAGAAGAAAGTCAATACAAAGAAGCAAACCAAGTTATCAATCACATTAAATCACTCAAGGACTCCAAATGAAAACCAATCGCAAATTGAACACTGAATATGATCGCAAGCAGTCAGAGGCTCTGCGTCCAGCCAATAAAACTTATGAGTATGCTGAACTTCAGCGTGTTATGAACAACTGGATTTTGACCACTTGCTTAGGTGGTGAACAGTACAGTCCGTTTGAAACTGTAAATTCATAATGGCCTGGATTGCTGTACTGATGTTGGTGATGGTAGGTCATCCCGGTATGGCACTATTCCTGGCATTTTTAATTTTATTTTTTGGAGCATAACATGGGTTTGGATATGTACGCATACTCTAAGGTCAAGGACAATGAGCAAGAGAAAGAACTTGCATATTGGCGCAAGCATCCTAACCTGCATGGTTGGATGGAACAACTGGCCGAGGACAGAAATCTAGAATACAGCTCGTTCAATGGCATTGAGTTAGAACTGTTTGAAGAAGATCTAGCTGACTTGGAAGATGCCGTTATTAACGGTCACTTGCCGCCGACTTCGGGATTCTTCTTTGGCAACGAAGCAGATGAACATTACAAGCAACAGGATTTAGACTTTGTTGCTCATGCTCGTGCAGACTTGTTCTGTGGGCTACGAGTGTTTTACAATTCCAGTTGGTAATACAGGAGGCTGGCATGCGCTTATATACGAGCATGTCCAGACAACAATACTACGAAGGTCGAGATTACGAAAGTAACGAAGATCTTAAACAATTATTAAGCACAAGATTTAACATACAAAATTTTGATACACTAGGTGGTACCGGTACCAAGGTAGATCTAGTGGGTTACGGTGATCGCACTTTTTATTTTAGTATTAAAAATGCCAGTGGTGGAAATACACAGGTACACGGCACAACGCACAAGGCCATGTGTAGTACTTTAAATGCACCTGTGACAGTGATAGAAAAATTAGAGAAATGGTTTGGTACATCGGATCTGACCAAGTTCAATACATGGGCCATGGGAATTGATCTGCATGCCAACAGTGAACAACGCAGACAACGGTTTGGTAGTCATCATATTCCAGCATGGGACGAAGTTTTGACCTGGTTGAATGAAGTTACCGCCGCAGGGGTCCTGCCAAAGTTGTTGTTGCAATCGTTGAATGATCGGCATACTGTAGACTATCTTATATGGCGCAATAAAAGAACCAACTATATTGAAATCGTTGATGTGAATCAGTATGTGACCTGGATCACTGCCAACTGTCACTGGATCATGAGCCGGAGCAGGATTGGCCACAACTACAACATATGGTGCGTAGGACCAGAGGATCAAAAGATTTTTAGTTTACAAATGAAAGGGTCCGGAGATGGTGAACTTTATCACACACCACAGTTTCATACCTATCGAAACTGGCCTAGAGAATTTGTAGCATTTCCGCAACAACCTGTTTGACACTTTGACCATTTTGTAGTATAATTAGATTATGCTAAAAGAAACCATTGCCAACTATGTGGCCACGCCGTACACAAAAGTTCGGCGAGGCCCAGACAGTTACACAGAGTCCATTGAGATTACTGTGATTGAATTGAACCGACTGATCGATTTGTATCGGACAACCTCAGGCGCTCAACGACTGCGTTTGATCCGAGATGCAATTGATCATTGGTTACGCAGGTACCATGGTTATGCAATTCGTGGTAGCATTGGTAGCCATTATGCTACCAAGGAAAGTGCCAGTTCAAAGGCCAAAATCTTTGAGCATGTGATTCCAGCCAGCAAGACTCGGGACCTGTTGTTGCAAGGCATACTGACAGCAGAACAGGCAATTAATATGCCCACTTGTTTTGTTTCTAAGAAACAAGACTTGACGCTTAACAAGAGCGGCAGGGTAAGTTCAACATCAAACTTGTGGATATTCTTTGAACGCTACAATATTTTCACAGATGCAATTACCACGCACGATGGACAAGCAATTGATCCTACTGCATGGACATTACAAGATCACTTTGACTATTTTAAATCATGATTGATAATATTGTAAGTTCAGATCCAGATATCATTGCGGTGTCATATTACAACAACGGTGCCTACACCAGTGGAGCACTTTATTGGGATGCAAACGCTAGACAACACAAGATTGTTGATGTTAATGGCAATGCTCAGTCTGTGCCACAAAGCTCGGCCAGCATCACAGTTGGATCTAAATTACAAGAAATGGTTGCTTGGTTTGAACTCAAACGAGCAGAGGAGCAACAGGTTGCTGAATTGTGCAAAAACTATCCAAATCTTGCAGAAGCAAAACGAGAGTTTGATGTATTGTATAACATTGTAAAGGAACAGAAATGATTGAATTTGACAAAGAAAGTTTACAGCAACGCAGAGATATGCTGACTGAGGCCTTGGGTAAAGGTATCTCAGAAATTACCTTTACCAAGGTTGACGGTACCTTACGCACAATGCCTTGTACCTTGGATGCAACAATTTTGCCGCCGGCACCTGTGCATGAAACCAATACAGATAATCCTGTGGACTTTCCCAAAGTTAAAAAATTCAATCCTACGGTTATGAGTGTATTTTGCACAGACAAGCAGGAGTGGAGAAGCTTCCGTGTTGAGAATGTTATCAGTGTAGTACCATTGCCATTGGTTGGAGAGTAATATGGAAGATGTCTACTTGATAGTTGGTGTTGCCCTGCTATTAGTAGTGTGGCTATGGAGTAGGAAAGTGTCAAAGGAAATAAATGAAGTACATAAAGATGTACAGCAGTTGTTGTCTAAAATTGTTTTTATGAAAATTGAAACACATAACAATAAAGTCTTTGCTTACAATGCAGTCAATGAAGAATTCATTTGCCAAGGCAAGGACATGGATGAATTAAATCAGCAATTTGGACTTCGTTTCCCAAATTGCAAAGGTATCATAGTTAAACCAGACGAGGAGAATGTAGCATGACCAGTTATACTGTATATAAAGTAGTAGCGCATAACGATAAACAATTGCTGTTGATCACACAGGCCGACGGCAGTTTTGGCCTTGCAATCTACAACGAGCACACTGGAAATACATTGATGCGTATGACTGATCCAACACTGGAAAATCTTGAGCGGGCAATTGATATTTTAAAAGATCAACGCACAGGAGATTTTTAAATGGCCAAGCAATGGGTAGTCTTATTTGATACATTGGGGGTTGACACACTATTACCTTGGGATGACCTCAGGGGAGAAGATATGTTGACTGTGCTGTCGGGTAAAAAGCCAAAGGACCGTGTCGGTCAGCGTGTCAGTCTTATGGTGATACGAGCACAGGCCAACCACCAACGCTTTCCAGAAGTATGGGCATATGATACTGCTGAGGATTATGAATACGAAGAAATGAGAAAGATGTGGGAGGATTCACCGCAAGTGGTTGCTGACTCAGTCAGAGAGCGAGGAACCAGTCTTTTTAAATACGCGAAGGAAAAGGCGATAATTGTCTAGTTCGTTCTTTAATAATGTCAACTACACGATTGCTAATAACAACTTCGTAATGGTTTAGGTCAATTTCAATCAGTTCCATATCTGTTTTTGAACGCATACTTTCAATTGTAACCACACCATCGTTTGGTTCGTGAATCCAAGGACTGTCACCCACTGTGGTAACAATGTTGGTCCAGTTCCGCGGTGCTGGTATTTTAGCCGCATCAGTCATGGGCTTGCTCATTGTACCAACATCACGCATTAGTCTGCTGAATGGCAAGAAGTATTTGGCATAGTCGGCCTGTATGCAACCACCATATGGAGTGCTAAGAGTTACTCCACCCTGCACTCGATTTCGATAATGGTTGGCCAGATGTAAGGCATAGATGCCACCCAGGCTATGAGCCACAAAAAATAACCGGTCCACAGTCTCAAGTTCTTCCATCATCATTTCCAGGTTGTTAGAAAATCCGTTGGCACTTGAATATTCCAAAACTCGGTCAGGACCTCCAACATGCTCTCTAATGTGAGTGAAACTTTCACCGGTGGCACTGGCACCGTGAATATAAATTATCATAATTTTCCTATTGACACTTGTTAATCATTATGTTATACTTATATCATGAAACCAAAGTATATTAAGGCCCACATGCAGGTTGCAGAGACCTATGCCAAGTTAAGCACAGCTCGTAGACTGCAAGTTGGTGCCCTTATTGTGAAAGAGGACCGTATCATCAGCATTGGCTATAATGGTATGCCTGGTGGTTGGGACAACAACTGCGAAGATATTGAAACTACATTTGATGAAAGAGATACATATCATTCACCAGATTGGAAATTTGATGAAGTAAAGAAACAGTACTCTCGATTGAAAACCAAACCTGAAGTACTTCACGCAGAGGCCAATGCCATTGCCAAGGTGGCCCGCAGTCCAGAAAGTTCAGAAGGTGCTGTAATTTTTATTACTCATGCACCCTGTATTGAGTGTGCCAAATTGGTATTCCAAAGCGGTATTAAACAAGTGTTTTATCGTGATAACTATAGAAATACAGCAGGAACTGATTTCCTAAAACAAGCTGGTGTAATTGTTAACCAAATAGAAGAATGAACAAAGATATTGTGTACTCTGAAGAATACGATGCTTATTACAATGCCAAAACCAATGAATGGGTGGAAGACAAGTGTGACGATCCTGCTTGCGAGTACTGTATCGACAGACCCAGCAAACCATTAACCGGAGTTGAAGAATGAGAAGTCATTATTGGACATGTAGCAAATTTGCCGATTGGATTCGAGGAACTGCCAAGCTTGGTGCAGGTACCAGCGAAGAATGGGATGAGTGGACCACTCAAGCTCAAATGAAACACAACTTCCGCTACTGGTTGGCTGAAGAAGGACTAGACATCCTGCAAACAATTGTCTACTACCCCACCGATAGAATCCATGATCTTAAGTACTATATTAATAATCGCTATGTTACTCGTAGCCATGCTCTTACTGCTCATGCCAGGGACATTAAGCCTGGACAGTGGCAGGATGTTGGTAATCGCTTTTTACCTTGCCTCTTCAATGAGCTTGTTGATTTCGTTGAGATTGAAACCGCTTGGTCCCATGTCGCTTGGGGATCTGCAGAAGACCGTGCAAAGTACAACCCACCCTTCTGGGCCTCAGGATGGTGGCGTTGGAGAACCTGGCGCAGTCCGGCCGCCGGGCTCGACCATCTTGATTGGGCAATGACTCTGACCAACGAAGAGTTCTTGGAAGAAGATAAAAAAGGTGAAGCAGTACCAACCCGTCAAGCCCTGGCCGCAAAAGAAATCAAAGAGCTGTACACATGGTGGACTGTGACCTATCCTGCTCGTCCTGATGCATATGATGCCAGCGGTTGGACCGAATACTGTGAAGCCAGCCGTATTGCCAATGGTGGTAAACTAAGTTTCAGTGCTGACAAGACACCCGAAATGAAAAAGCAGAGTGACAAGGCTCACAAGCTGTTGCAGAAAATAGAAGCCGCTTACGAAAAAGAAGATGAAGCGATGATGATCCGTCTTATTAAGATTCGTCAATCACTTTGGACATAACAGTGGTTGCATTTACTTCTAAGAGATGTTAAAATTTGAATATGGAACAAAATTATGACAATGCCTGATGAGAGATACCGTGCCCTGGTCGAAGGCATGCGTCTTATCGAAGACCTTTTAATACCGCAGGTGACACCGAGGGTACCTGGACCTATTAGGGAACGGGCTCGTTGGATCATGCGCCATTATCCAGATGCATCTGACTTTGAGCGACTAGCACAAAAAGCACCAGATCAACTTTCAACTAAAGATTTTAACGGAAACAAAATAAAATGAGTAATACTTTACACCCTGACCTTGAAGTCAAAGAATTTGTTGCAAAAGAAGACACCGGTTATCGCTTGCGTATTCGAAGCTGGAAGCCGTTGTCTCCCAAGGATATCAATTCGATTGAGTTTATCAATGAATCATTGCGGGCAGATGGTACAGTGGCAGACACCAGCACTTACAACTTCTTTTTATCTGACAAAGATATCAAATCTCTTTCAGCACAACTATTAAGCCTAGTGTAATGACAACCTGGACATTAACAGTTCAAGAAGATCCTGCCACAGGCGAATGCATTCTGCAGTTCCCTGAGGATCTGTTGGCACAGGCTGGTTGGAAAGAAGGTGACACACTTGAGTGGCACGACAACAAAGACGGTTCTTGGGTTTTAAAGAAAAAGGAAGTTACCGATGGCAACAGCATTTAACTACAATACCCCAGGTAACCACATCATGGTTGACCTTGAGACACTTGGCACCAAGCCAAACAGCCTAATGCTTACCATTGGCGCAATACGATTTAATCCTTGGGCCGACGACATTGACAACCCAATGGAAAAAATGGACACATTCTATCGTCGTGTCAGCTTAGAAAGCTTTGAAGGTCTTGACCACATTGTGGATGACGCTACCTTAGCATGGTGGGGTCAACAAAACGAAGAAGTTCGTGCTGAAGCATTTGCAGAAGATGACAGGCATGATATTCGTGATGTGCTACGAGACTTCCACAAATGGTGTGGTGGTGTTGACGCCATCTGGGCCAACGGAACAGGCTTTGACTTGAACATACTTGAACACTTTAGTCGTGAACTCAAGCGAGGAGTGGCCTGGAGTTACTGGCAGGCTCGTGACGCTCGTACACTATACGCATTGGTACCCGGACTTGAGAGACCACAGGGTGCGGCACACCATGCGCTATGGGATTGTTGGAGTCAACTCATTGGAGTACAACGATCCTTTTCCAAACTAGGTATTAAAGAGTTGAAGACACGATAACGCTTTGATAAGTATAGTTAGAGGACTTTTCGGCATTCATCCCTCTTTAAATATTCTGCATGTCATTGCTAAATCTAAAGGAGATAACAATGGCAAATTTATTACAACCCGTACTGTACAAGTACACCAGCACCAAAGAGTATCATGACGCATTTCCATGTGCGTACAGACAGTGGAGGAGTGACAGCCATTGTAATTTGATTCATGGCTACTCATTCTCAATGAAGTTCTATTTTGGAACTAACGAACTGGATGTGCGTAACTGGGCCGCAGACTATGGTGGTCTCAAAGAACTTAAAAAGACATTAGAAGACCAATTCGACCATACACTTATTGTGGCACAAGATGATCCAGAAATGGCCACATTCAAACTGCTACAAGAAAAGAACATGGCCAAGATTGTAGTGCTACCCAAGTTAGGATGCGAAGGGCTCAGTGACATGCTGTACAAGTATGTGAATGCTGTGTACATTCCAGAGATGTGGGGCCCCGGTGAAGCGGCCAGACTTTGGTGCTATCGTGTAGAGGTTAGAGAAACACAGGCTAACATGGCGTTCCGTGAAGGACACCGTGAATGGAATGAGGACTTGTTTGCATAATGTTAAAAGACAGAAGAGTACTGGCATCACGATCACATTTGTAATGCGTCTACTAACACATGCTGATCTTCATCAAGTTTACAGTCATAGTCAGGACAAAAAACCTGAACAGTTTTGGGCAATCCCAGTGCTAAGAGAAGACGGACAGTTGGAAGCAGTACAAGGCATTCCACATGATGTATTGAATAAAATGGTAGAGTTATCAAATTATTGGTGTGGTTGGGGATTTGGAATGATTGGTCGAGAACGGGCCTTTTTACTATTTGAGGACAAGGAAGATGCTCTATTTGCAAAAATACATGTTGGAGAAAATGTCAGCAATGAGTACAATTAAATCATTTTTAGGCAAGCAAGTGGATGAAAACGCATCGTTGATCAGCGAGCCATTGATTGTGTCTGCACGGCATCACAGGGAAGAGCTAGATCAGCTAACTAAAAGACAAGTGGTAGCTTATGCTCAAAAGCATAATATTTCCATCAATTCTAGGAAGAAGAAGGAAGAGCTAATCGAACTCATTGTGAGGTCATAATATGGAACAAGTTAATATTACAGATGATGCTTATGCAAAGATCAAGGACATCATGCTAGAAACAGCAGATGTCAGTGAAAATGTGGCATTGCGAGTATTTGTACAAGGTGGTGGTTGCAGTGGAATGCAGTATGGATTTACATTCGACGAAGAACAGAATGAGGACGATTTCCAATTTGAAAAGAACGGAGTCAAGGTACTAATTGACTCAATGAGTATTTCTTATCTGTCTGGTGCCACCATCAACTACAAAGAAGATCTTGCTGGTTCAAGTTTTGTAATTGATAATCCAGCGGCCCAGTCCACTTGTGGTTGTGGTAGCAGTTTCAATCCAGGTTAATAGCATGTATTCCAAATACTATTCTATGAAATTTGAAGAGCTTATGGTTCAACAAACTTTGATTAGTAAAAAATACAACTCTGCCTACCAGGGCGGAGCAAGTCAAGAAGTCCTATCGCAACTACTGGGTCACATGGAAGCAATCAAACAGGCAATCTGGGAAATGGGTTACAAACAAAGCTACGCGGCCAGTGAAAACAAAGACAATGATCAATTCAAAGACAGCATTGCTTGACATGCCCACTACAACCATCAACGAACAAGATTTGGTAGAATTACTGTACCAAGACAAGGCTGGACAGTTGACTGTAAATTCCAGCATACTCGATCGCTACATAAACGGATGTAACGATCTTGGACAAGCACCATCATTTTATTCTCAACCATTGCCAATGACAGTAGAAGAAGCATTAAAAAATTGGAACCTTCCTGGTAATATCACCAATTTGGATTTAGATATATACTTTGCTGAAAAGATTAGTACAATTGAAGAAGCGCATAGGGTAATGGAAGAATTAGAATTATTTAGAAGTCGTGGTTTAGAACCTATGCTTCGTTTTATGATTTATCTGGTTCAAGTAATGAAAGAGAATAACATTATTTGGGGAGTAGGCAGAGGCAGTTCCGTCAGTTCGTTCTTGTTGTACTTGGTCGAACTGCACCAGATCAATCCAATTAAGTACAATTTAGATATTAAGGAGTTTATTAGATGAGTCAACACACGCCAAGATACAAGACCCACAAGGGTCGAGAGTTTAACATGAGTGCTTTTGCAGACAAGCACGGTGATACTCCAGCAGTTGGCAACGGTAATTTAAATGGGCGTGGCGATGTTGTCGACTCCAGAGGCAATATAAAAATACCAAGCCAGAGTATTTCAAGAGCAGTATCAAACCTACAAAATAACCAAGAAAAGCAGGTCAGCCTAAAAGCTGACGATACCATCAATCCGGTTAGGAATTCACCAGTGACAGCCGACTATACACCAACAGTAGTTGGCACTAGAAATATTACATCAATTGACGGATTTGAATCAGTTGAAACTGAATACAGTGACGGAAGTATACAGGTAACTCCAAAAGCACAACCAACTCCAACAAGCCTATAATGAAAACTATTAGACCATTGAAAGAACGCATCTTGGCCGAGTTGCTGGGATTGGAACAACGAGTAACTGCTAGTGGCATTATTATTCAAGGTGAAAATGGCAAGGACCGAGGCATCCGTCCTCGCTGGGCTAGAGTTCGTTTAGTGGGTGAAGGTATTGATTGGGTCTCACCCGGACAGTATGTATTGGTGTCACATGGCAGATGGAGCCGACAGTTCGAATGTGAGCACAACGGTGAAACAATGAAATTGGTCCACTTGGACAACAAAGAAGTTTTGCTAGTGTCCGATGAAGATCCACAAGATGAATTTGTTGGAGTTGGAATCGATACTGCTCCAACCATGCACCGCGCAGAAGATTTCGGCGCAAATTAAAGTTGACATCAGTTTAGTATCTGTGTTATACTGTTAACATGGATACTAAAACTACTCGTTGTACAACATGCGGTGACATATATTCGCCGCAATGCAATTGGCGGCAAGGACGCTGTCCCCATCACCCTAGTCTAGCAGATCAAATTATAAACGATCCTTACAAGGCCAGGTTTCTTAATCTTTTCAATTCATTTAAAAATGTCTTCAGAAGTAAGCCTTAATGACATAATCTGGGATATCCAGAAACTCGGATGCAGGTGTACAGATCCACATATGGATGGTTATTACCAATGGGGACAAAAACAAAAACTATACGAGATACTTTGGGAAGCACAGCGACAGTTAAACAAGTGTTCGGAGTTCTATGGTGAGGATGTCTGGTTGCAAGAACACAAAGAAACTGTTATACTAAACAAGTTACAGGGATACTAATTCAATGTTTGATTTTTTTAAAAAGCCAGAATATATCATGCCAGAGATCAAGCCAGTTGAACCGCCCAAGTCTGACGAAGGCCCGGTATACCAAGTTGGTAAAACACTTGATGGTTCTGTCACCCTGCGTGTTGGATATACCACATTGACCATGTCAGATTCTGGCGTAGACTCGCTTATCCGCATGCTAGAGGCCGCAAAAGAAAACAACAATAAGGAGACATTATGAGCATGAGAGACTCAATTGTTTTGACTAGAGAACAAATTGAAAAGTTAAACGAATTATTGCAGTTGCATCCAGCGGTTCAAGATTTTAAACTTAGTTGGATGCATGAACAATCTGGAATTGGATTGGGCCTGTTAGTAAAATTTCAAACCTTTGATCCAGAGGACACAGTAATTGATATTACAGATGTGAGCAATTGGTAATCAACAAAGAAAGAGACTAATATGACAGTAGAATCAGCAGGCGTATTTTTAGCGTGTACAATTCTAACAGGAATTGGCTTAATTTTAATTGTAATGACCATCTTGGTAGTTAACAATTTATTTGCAAAGTACTGGAAACCAGTTACTTTCACACAATACTTGTTTCCATCAATGACTGGGTCAAGTCCAACTTTCATCGAGCCGTCGATTGAAGAACCGTTAAAGACTACAGTGACCAAGGTACCAAAGGAAACCAAATGAAAGAATTATGGGTAGAGAAATACCGACCAGTATCAATCAAAGACTATGTATGGATCGATCGAGATACCAAGCACATGGTAGAGACCTGGGTCAAAGATCAGTATATCCCGCATTTGTTGTTGGCAGGCAATGCTGGCGCAGGCAAGACCACACTGGCAAAAGTTTTAGTCAATGAGCTAGGTGTAGATCCCAGTGAGTTCATGCACATTAACGCAAGTAGAGACAATGGTGTTGACTTCTTAAGAAACAAGATTGCCAATTTCTGTAGCACAATGGCCAATGGTCCATTCAAGGTTGTGTTGTTGGATGAAGCTGATTACATTACGCCACCAGCACAGGGCATCTTGCGTGGCATGCTAGAACAGTATCATGAAGGCGTTAGATTTATTCTAACCTGCAACTATCCCAACAAGATTATTCCAGCCCTGCACAGTCGCTTGCAAACAATTACATTTAGAACACTGGATGAAACGCAATTTACTCGTAGACTGGCAGAGATTCTAGTGGGTGAGGGTGTTGAACTAGATGCGGAAACTTTGCAAACTTATGTAAAGACCTGCTATCCAGATTTGCGTAAGGCAATTAATACTGTACAGATGCGTAGTACCAGTGGTCGTCTTGAATCACCCAAACAAGAAGATGCAGAGAGTGATTACAAAATTGCAATGGTTGATCTGTTCCGACAGGGCAGGATCAAAGAAGCTCGTCAACTGATCATTAAACAAATTAGTTTAGAAGAGTATCAGGACATGTATCGCTTCATGTACCGCAACTTGGACTTCTGGGGCAACGATGTAGACACACAAGATGAAGCGTTGTTGTTAATTCGCAAAGGCCTGGTCAATCACGGATTAGTTGCTGATCCAGAGATCAACTTGAGCGCAACATTTGTAGAACTAGAGAGATTGTCGAGACGTGGATAAGATACTGCTGACAGACTGTGATGGTGTGCTGTTAGACTGGGAAACCAAGTTTAGAGCATTTGCAAAAAGACTAGGCTATCAATTGAGAGATACTGCGGTCAATGCTTACAGTACCAGTGAGCAGTACAACATTAGTCCAGCGGCAGGATCTGCATTGATTGCCAAGTTCAATGCTTCCAGTGACTTTGAGGCATTGACTCCATTCAAAGATAGTGTTGAATATATTACACAATTGAAAAATGAGAATTGGAAGATCGTTGTGATTACAACCGCCGGCGACCATCCTTGGACTTATGGCCTTCGGAAGAGTAATTTAGACCGTGTATTTGGACAAGATGCCGTTGACGAGCTACACATTTTACCTTTACATGGCGATAAGGGTCTAAAGTTGGTTGACTATGCGGATTCAAACTTGCATTGGATTGAAGACAAACCCAGCAATGCTGAGCTTGGATTTAAGTATGGATTACGCCCGTTAATCATGACAAACAATCATAATATGTCTTACATAGGATCAGTAGTCAGGGTAAATACTTGGAACGAGGTATACAAAATTATAAATGGCACAACAGTTTAGAGACCCATCGCTACTGCAAGAGTTTCCAGCAGAACTTGAACCCTACAAGGGCTTGATCTTTTGTCCGCTAGACTTGCCACCACCTCCAGAAATTGATGAGGCACGCCTGTTTGCGTATATTGCCATGCGTGACGAAAGAGATCGGGGCACACTGGCTGGATCTGTGTCTGGAGCAACCGGTCCTATTCCTTTAGATCACCCTTGGCTAAGATATACAGCAAGTTGGAGTAAAGAAAAAGACACCTACCCATGGCGCCTGTTGCATTTGATGCGTAGTGACTTTGCCAATGATGGATGGGAATACTACCCAGAGTTCAAAGAATGGTTGCCAGAATTGGCCGCCTACTTTGAAAGTTTACCTGTTAGTGAATTTTACACAATGAGCTTGCTGAATCAAAAAGCAGGAACAGATGTTGGCATACACACCGATCCAGATGTATGGTTTGGTTTGCGATTCTACGCAGTCAATCGTAGCAATGCTAAAATCTTCTTTCAGAAAGCAAAGAATCCATCAGCAAAACGCCTGCTTAACTTGACCAGGAACAAGGACGGATCTGTCAAGCAGTTGCCATGGTCAGACTTTGTAGAAGATGAAAAAATCTATGCAAAATATCCACAACCTTGCTTTCCATTCCACTTAACAACTACCCATGCCGCACACGGTGTTGAAGCAGTTCCAGAAGGATCCATTGATAGTAGGGTAACTGGATTTGTTATTTGCCGAGTTCGTCCAAAAGAATACGCAGAGCTACTGGCCCGTAGTGTAGAAAAGTACAAAGACTACGCTATCTGGTGGTAAGGGGGATTTCTCCCCCTATTCTTAATCTCCGTATATTCTTAATACTTGAGCAACAGCCGGATGTCTTTCAACATGGCCAATCTCAAATTTAACGATGGCAAGCCTATTGGATTTGTTACCGTCAAGTATCTTTTCCATAAAGTCTTTTAGACCATTGTTTTCATAACCACGATCGTGTTGTTCAAGATCTCCGGTTATTACAAACTTACTATTATCTCCGATACGAGTCAACAGCATTTTCATCTGGCTTTGTGTAGCGTTTTGCATTTCGTCTGCAATGATAACGCTATCTTTAAATGTACGACCACGCATGTAGGCTAGAGGAGCAACTTCTATTGTGCCTTCGTTTATCATACCTTCTATTTGTTTTGTATTCCAATACTCTCGAAACACATCAAACACAGGACGGGTCCATGGTGCCATTTTGCTCATCAAATCACCTGGTAAGAAGCCGTGTTGTTCATCAACACTAACCGCTGGTCTGGTAATAACTATGCGCTCTACTGCACCTGCCTTCAACTGCTTAACTGCCCACAATGTAGCAATAAGTGTTTTGCCAGTGCCCGCAGGCCCTAATGCAAATACCATATCTTTACCGGGGTTTTCTAAGTGTGCTAGATAATCTTCTTGTCGTAAATTTCGAGGTACTATTTCAACTCGTTTATACTTGGAAGGTTTCAAATCTCTCGGATCTGTATCTCTATAATGATTTAAATCGATGACAGCGTTACCATCAAACGCCGCTTTACGGTCCTGGTGGACTCGTTTTTGCTGTTTTCTCATCTTGCTCCTTTACAATATATGTTGTATTGTCGGGCTGATTTCATTGATTTTTGTGAAAATTTAGTTTTCAGCCCGGGTTAGTCAGGCTGATTCATCGCTGAACCAAAGTTATTTAATGATGATCGGCAAGTTGGGTAGGGTAATGGCAATAATAGACTAAATATCTATCTATGCAAACACAAGACGCAATTTATAAAAACCTGGGTAATATCCACAACAGCCCCAATGTCATCGATACACTAGTCGAAGTAGATCGTGTATTGGATCGCATGGATGTATATGCCTATGAAAATTGGATCAACGGTGAAATTGTTGACGGGCCTTTTGTAGAACGCCATTGGGTGGAACTAACACTGATGTACCCTGCAAAGATGATGCCAAACCCCGATGCCGCCATGCGCCTGATTAAAAATGGTTGCAAAGTATCTTTTGGCAAGAGCAAATTTAAAACTTTTGTCAAAGTTAAAAATCCTGAAGATGTTATCACAACAGAAGATGGACAACGAATTCCTAGACCAGTGGAAAAAACAGTCTGGTTGGTCACCTTGCGTATTCCAAAGCAATTGCTTGATGTAAGCGAAGACATCAAAGACATGGATGATGTGGACTATGAGAGTGTAGAAGCCGCATATGATGAAGAGTTAGATGGTGAGCAGGGTCTACAGCAAGATGATGCAGATAGTTCAGAGGTAGAAGGCCAAGATGATCAAAAAGTACAAGCTTAAAGAAAGTCTTCGCTCAGGCGACCTAAGAGACACAATCGACAGTCTCATTGAGATTGATCGTTACAAGCCCAAAATTGGTGATGATGCAGATACTGTTGTAGTTGCACTCAAGGCCAATACCAAAGACGCCGCTGGAGATTTAGGTGCATACTTGGAGTGGAGTTCGCAAAAGATTGAAGATGTAGAAGTCAGTGATGCAAGTGATAAAGATGGCAAGTTTCATGTTTATATTGAAATAAAAAGAATGCCAGGCATAAACGAAAAGATTATTGAAATTATCAAAGATGTCGAGCATGCAACAGGTAAGCTAGAATGGAAGTTTGTGGGTATGGACGGACTTAGAAAAGATCTTGATATTGGAAATTTAAACCAAGAAATCGTACAAGATCCAAAGATGTATGCACTACCGCCAGAGAGCCGTGCATATTATTTGCGAATGAAAAATTTAACAAATTATTAATCAGTGGCCCGAGAAGATAGTTTTACAGTAGCCGGTGTTGTTACCGAGACTCTACCAAATGCAATGTTTAGAATAACCCTTGATTCTGGGCAAATGTTAATGGGTCACTTGGCAGGTCGACTGCGTGTGAATAGAATCACCATAATTATTGGTGATAAAGTTGATGTAGAAGTAAGTGTGTACGACACAACAAAAGGAAGGATCGTATACAGGCACAAGGGATAAACAATTATATGTGGATACTAAGTTTTATACCTGATTCGTTTTTACATTTTTCAATATTGGTGATATTGTTTGCTGGTGCTGGCCTTTATGCTCTCACCTTTTTCTTTAGGTTTATTCCACCTCCCCTCATTTATCAACTGGCACCTTACAAGGGTGCCATAAGTGTACTATCAGTTGTGCTCATGGTAGCCGGCGTATATTTCTATGGCGCATATGACACTGAAATGACTTGGCGTAAACGGGTTGAAGAAACAGAAGCCAAAGTAGCAGAAGCTGAAAAGAAGTCGGTGGATGCCAATGTGCTGTTGGTGGCTGAACGCAAGAAGAAGCAGAAGGTAATCACTGAGTATGCAGTCACCGTCAAAGAGCGTATTGTAGTGAAGGAAAAAATAATCGATGCAGAGTGCAAATTATCACCGGATGCTGTGCAATTGTTCAATGACGCGGCCACCAATCCAATCAAAGCCACAGGGGTTAAGAAATGAGATTGCCGTCAATATTAGCCATGCTTCTCATTTTGTTATTTTTAATAGTAATCTCCGGTTGTTCAACTACTACACCAGTGGTTGCAAAGTTTCCAAATGCTCCAGCAGAACTAATGGAAGCATGTCCAGATTTAAAATTAATTGAACCAGGTACAACCAAACTGAGTTCAGCACTGGCAGTTGTTGCAGACAACTACAGTCTATTCTATCAATGCCAACTCAAAGTCGAAAATTGGATTGAGTGGCACAATACTCAAAAGAAGATCTTCGACAGCATTAAATAAACACTTGACAGCGACCCAAAAAGGTGTTAAACTGTAAGTGATGAATCCCTATCAAATTTTAGGCCTTAAACCCGGTGCCAGCGATGACGATATTAAAAAGTCCTATCGCAAACTGGCAATGAAGCACCATCCTGATCGCGGTGGTGACGAAGCTGAATTTAAAAAAATAAAAGAAGCCTACGAAACTTTGATCAACAGCGGTGGATCAACACCCTTTGGATTCAATGATCAACACTTTGATCCAGACAGCACAGGTTTTCGTGACTTTGGCAACATGTTCAGCAACATGAGGAGAGGTCCTGGAGGCTTCAACTTTAATTTTGAACCAGGCGCTGTAAAAAATCCAGATATAACAGTTGGCATGCCATGCACACTGGAAGAGGCCTTTCATGGATTTACCAAGGTCATCAACTTTCAAGCGCCAAGTGGAGAGTTTAGAGAATTACAAGTGACATTTCCGCCAGGCTGTACAAAAGATGTCAAGATTCGTTTCACTGGTGAAGGCGGTCGAATATCTGATAGGTTGCCTGCCGGTGACTTGTATGTTAAACTAAACATCAATGATCATGCATTTTGGAGATTGGATAGGGTTGATTTGATTGGAACTATCAAAATTTCAGTCTGGCAAGCAATGTTTGGCACTACTATCAACTTGACGGAAATTGACGGAACTGCCATTGAAGTTACAGTTCCTGCTGGTACACAACCTGGATCGCAATTGCGCTTACGAGGCAAGGGATTTAGAGCCAGAGGCACAGATGCAAGAGGCAATGCTTTTATTGAAATAAAGGTTGAGCTACCTAAGTTAAACGAAGATGATAAACAACGACCCATCGTTGACTTTATTAATAAAACATAGTAAAATAATCATATGATAGAATTAGTAAATGATGACCATCCAATTTTGGCAGTTTTAATGCCAAAAGTCAGTGACGAATTAAATTTAGAATCACTCAGCAAAGACATGTTCTTACTGATGTGGAGCAGTGGCGGTATCGGACTAGCGGCTCCACAAGTTGGCATGGCTGTACGAATGTTTGTAATGGGCTCACAGCAGGGCCCAAATTATGTTTGTATCAATCCTGAAATTGTCGAGCATGGTCCAGATGTTATGAGTCCAGAAGGGTGTTTATCTTTCCCCGGATTGTGGTTAAATATAAAGAGACCAGCGTGGGTGCATGCTAGATACCGTACACTCAATGGGGAAACAGTGGAACAACGGTTCGATGGACTGCTGGCAAGATGTTATATACATGAGTTAGACCATTTAAATGGTGTGACATTTGTAAGCAAGGCCAAGCCACTCAGCTTGCGGCTTGCCAAAGAAAGACAGCGAAAAGAATTGCGTAAACAAAAAAGGGTATTATGAGTCAAGAAGAGAACAACAGTCGCATTAACGAAGTCATTGCTCGTGCATTTCAAGAAGCACTGAGTCGTGAGCATGAGTATGTTACATTAGAACATATTCTTCGTGTGATGCTGGATGAAGACGAAGTTCGAGATATCCTTAGCGAATTGCAAATGGATGTTCCTGCATTGAAAGAAGAAATTGATCTTTGGCTAAGAGACCAAGAAGATATTCGTGTGGATGGAATTACCAAGCCACGCAAAACTGCAACCTTAGAGCGTTGTTTTAATCGTGCATACACACAGGCCATCTTCACAGGCCGAGGCCATATGGAGCCAATTGATCTGTTGATCAGTATTACCAGTGAAAAGAACAGCCATGCCAACTTCTTCCTAGCCAAGAATGGCATCAACAAAGAAGCCCTAATTGGATATGTTGGGCGCCTTAAAGATGGCAGAAGCAAAGAAAGTAAAGTTGCAAAGAAGCGTGACGGTGAAAAGATTCTAACCAAGTACACCACCAACTTGAACAAGAGTGCCGAGAAGCAACTGATTGATCCCTTAATTGGTCGAGAGAAAGAAGTGTTCCGTTTGGCACAGACACTTACTCGTAAAAAGAAAAACAATGCTATCATGGTAGGTGAGCCTGGTGTAGGTAAAACTGCCATTGTAGAAGGTCTTGCAGTGGCCATAATTCGCAACGAAGTGCCAGAAGTATTAAAGAAAAAAACAATTTACAGTTTAGACCTTGGCAAGTTGTTGGCAGGTACACGCTACCGAGGTGACTTTGAAGAACGCATGCAACATGTGCTAGAAGCCCTGGAAGAACGAGACGATGCCATTTTGTTCATTGATGAAATACACATGATCATGGGTGCAGGTGCAGGTGGCCAAGGTAGCATGGATGTGGCAAACATGCTCAAGCCCAGTTTAGAAAAAGGCAAACTGCGTTGTATTGGTAGTACGACATATGAAGAGTTCCGTGAGAACTTTGAGAAAGATCGTGCCCTACTGCGCCGCTTTACCAAAGTTGACATTAACGAACCTTCAGTGGAAGAAACCAAACTGATGTTGCGTCGAGTTGCGCCATTGTATGCCAAATACCATAAACTTGATATCAATGAAGGTGCAATTGATTTGGCAATTGATTTGTCAATGAAATACATGCTGGACAAGAAACTGCCTGACAAAGCAATTGATATCATTGATGCCGCCATGGCACGACTGCGTGTTACAAATACGCCAGAAGGTACTGAAACTACCAAAGACAACATTCGACAGGAAATTAGCGATATTACTCGTGTGCCAATTGAACAGCTGGGTGAACAGAAGAATGTTGCAGTTGCTGATTTAGAAAGCCGTATGCGTACAAATGTATTCGGTCAGGACAATGCAATTGAACGCCTGATGAACATGGTTTATATTGCCAAGTCAGGATTGAAAGAAGTAAACAGGCCAATGGCCAACTTCTTGTTTGTTGGACCAACTGGCACAGGTAAAACTGAACTTGCACAACAGCTGGCAATTGGCCTAGGAATGGAACTTGTGCGATTTGATATGAGTGAATATCGTGAGCCACACAAGATTGCCAGCTTGATTGGTAGCCCTCCGGGTTATGTAGGTTATGGTGAAGGCAAAGCAGGTTCAGGTAAATTGATCAACGAACTTGAGCGTGTGCCCAACTGCGTATTGCTATTTGACGAAATTGAAAAAGCACACCCAGATGTTATCCAAGTCTTGTTGGGCTTGATGGACAATGGTATTGTTACAGGATCTGATAACAAACAAGCCAGTGCTCGTAATGCCTTTGTTATTATGACATCAAACTTGGGTGCTGTTGACAGCGAGCGACAAGTGATTGGATTTGGTGGCGGCCTAAACAACGATGCCAGTGAAGAAGCAGTGAAGAAATTCTTTGCACCAGAGTTCCGTAATCGTTTAGATGCAGTTGTTAAATTTAATCGCTTAGAGCGAGATATTATCCGTAGGATTGCTGATAAATTTATGACACAGATTCGTGAGCAGTTGGAAACACAAGGGCAATCAATTGTGTATGATGATAGTGCATTGGATTATCTTGCTGAGCATGGCTACAGTGAAACAATGGGTGCTAGACCAATGAAGCGATTGATCAACGAAGAAATTCGTTTGCCAATTGCCAAACGGATTATCAAGGAAGGACTGGATCTTCATCACATTGGTGCCAAAGATGACAGTTTAGTTATTAGTTAATGAAACAAAATTACACACAAAAATTGTTCTGGAAACGCTGGCCTTACAAGGTAATTATTGCAATTACGCCAGCTCGTAAAACTACCTATATGAATCATTCGTTCAGAATGACCGACGAAGAAAGACAAGAACGAGCCAAAGATATTAACATGATCAGCAAGTGGTGCAAAGCAAGATTTCCCGAAGCCGGTCTTCGTCGTGAAGGTAATTTAAGTGTTTTTCTAGATACCGAACAACAAATGAATGACGTAGTTGAATCCTGGAAAGACCGAGTCATTGCAACTTGGTCTCCAGAAAGCGAATCAGCATTGGACTTGCTTAAAACACATACCTATGATGTTGTCAGAGCTAGGCCTTGGTACGGTAAATTTCCTATTAGAGCCCGTATCAATTACGATGACAACTTTAGATTAAAAGCAGTAGATAACTTTAGATCTGCGGTGTTATCATTGGACAACAGCAATTGGTTTTGTGCCGGACTGTTGAAGAAACTAATTTACAGTGAAGTATTGCCAAGGACATATGGATGGGGACAACCCCTTCATTTATACCTTACAAGCCAGGATGATGCCGCAATGCTACGCCTACAACTGGGTGATTATATCACAAGATTTGAAAGAATTAGGGCACCAGACTAGAAAAGTACTAAGCTAAATCATGAGCCTCCGCTAAATACAGCTGGAGGCTTTTTAATGGCTAAAATACAAGAAGAACTCATCGTTATCAAATTAAGCAAGCTACACAAGGACAGCAATGCAGATGCACCAGTGATTGCTGGCGCTGAAATTGTTGCAGGTTTAGAACAAGTGGCACAAGAGCTGGTTGGTAAAGATGTGATTGTTGAAATTATTCAGGAGTAACAATGGGTACACATAACATGCTCATTGACAATGCACAGTTGGATCAAACTGGGCCAGCAGTTCGTGCTGACGGATATTATGGGTATGCTGATGGTATGCATACCGTTGCATTCTATATTAAAAATTTCAAAGGAAATTTAATTATAGAAGCATCATTGAGTGATAAACCACAAGAAAGTGATTGGTTTCCAATTGGACTAGGTCCAAACGGAACAACATTTTATAGTGTTGACGGGCCAGAAACCAGGGTTGAAAGCTTCAACATTGTTGGAAATTTCGTATATCTAAGAGCTAGAATACATAGAAGTCATCTGGGACTAAATGTCCCGCAAGTAGGCACTTGTGAACGAGTAGTTCTCAGCCTATAAGGGAATAACAGGAGAAATAAAATGGCGATTAACGCATCTTCGGGAGGACAACTACAAGGTGGATCAGGTGGAGGCTCAGGTCTTACACAAGAAGACGTCCAAGACATTGTAGCCGACCAAATTGAAGTAGGCAACGATATCAACATCGGCCTACAAGCTACCTATGATGACCAAACTGGTAAACTTATTCTAAGTCTAGCCGGCGCGACCGGTGGCGGCGGCAGTGGAACAAACATTATTGTAAAAGAAAATGGGACTGCTCGAGGAACCGCAACAACATTGAATTTTGTTGGGCCGAGTGTTGATCTAACAAACAATGTTGCCACAATCACTGGCGGACTTGACAACATCACAATTTATGAAAATACTGCGAACCGTGGAAATTTTACAAGTCTTAATTTTGTAAGTGGTGCAAGTGTTAGTGTGGCCAATGGCGTGGCCAATGTTACTGTTTCCGGTGGCGGCAATTCATACACATTGCCCATGGCAAGTGCAACTACACTTGGTGGTATTAAATTAGGCTCTGGTTTAAGTATTGATGGCAACGGAGTTGTTAGTGTCAGTGGTGGTAGTGGTGGTGGCAGTAGTAACTTCAGTGGCAATTACAATGACTTGACCAACAAGCCGACTCTATTCAGTGGCAATTACAGTGATTTATCTGGTAAGCCAACTGTACCTACTGATGTAAGTCAACTGACAGATACACAACATTTATTGGGCAGTGGTGGTGGCAGTTATACATTGCCAACAGCAAGTACAAGTGTACTTGGTGGTGTTCGAGTTGACGGTACAACTATCTTAATCAATAATGGTGTTATCAGTTCTGTAGGTGGTGGATCTGGTGGTGGCGTAACATTAGGCGATGTAGGCACATACTTAAACAACAATGGCTATGCCACACAAACTTATGTTCAAGGTCAAGTAACCAATTTGGTTAACGGTGCCCCTGGTGCGTTAAACACATTGAATGAATTGGCAACAGCATTAAACAATGATGCCAGTTTTGCCACAACAATTACAAACAGCCTAGCTGGTAAGGTAAACTTATCAGGTGGCACAATGACAGGTGCATTGATCTTGTCAGGAGCGCCGGCTGTAGATTTACAAGCCGCAACTAAGAAATATGTTGATGACAAATTTACAGTTAATGCTTCTGCATCAGTTAGCCCTAGCTTTGCTAGTGCTGTGGCCAGTCAGGTATCATTGAACTCACTTGCTGGTGTAAGTGTAAGTGCTATTACCGCAGGACAAATTTTAGGATTCAACGGTACAGAATTTGTGCCAGTGGCCAACAGTGGTGCTAAAGGTGATACTGGTGCCGTAGGACCAGCTGGTGCCGCAGGTGTTGCAGGCTTGTCAATCAGCGCCGCCACAGTAACATTAGCAGGTCGTTTACAATTAACATTAACAGACAACAGCGTAGTTGATGCTGGTAATGTATCAGGCATCAAGAGTGCCACTGTAAATGGCAGTGGCAATTTAATCTTAACAAAACAAGATAATTCAACCATTGACGCCGGTAGTGTAGTTGGCCCACAGGGTGCAACAGGTGCCCAAGGTATACAAGGTATTACAGGCTCCACAGGCGTTCAAGGACCTGCTGGTTTAAGTGTAACATCAGCAAGTGTCAATGTTGCAGGTCGTCTGTTAATTGTTAGATCAGATAGTTCTACAGTAGATGCTGGTAGCGTAGTTGGACCACAAGGTATACAGGGTATCAAAGGTGATACAGGAGCCACAGGTGCTGTAGGAGCCACAGGTGCTACAGGAGCCACAGGTGCTGTAGGTGCCCAGGGAATACAAGGCGCAACTGGTGCCACAGGAACCGCTGGTGCAACTGGACCTGCTGGTGCAAATGGTGTAGGCATTACAACTGCCACAGTAAATGGCACCGGTAAACTAATAATTACAAAAACAGACAGCACAACAGTAGATGCTGGTAGCGTAGTTGGACCAACTGGCGCTACAGGCGCAACTGGTGCTCAAGGCCCACAAGGCGCAACTGGTGCTACAGGACTTGGAATTTACAGCGTAGTAGTTGACGGGTCGGGCAATTTACAAGTTACATTAACTGACGCTACCACAGTCAATGCTGGCAGTACTGTAGGACCACAAGGACCACAAGGTGCCGCAGGCCCTGCAGGCCGTGCAATTGCCAATGGTGGTGTAGTTGTTGACGCTGGCGGCAATTTGCAAGTTACATTGACCGATGGAACAACAATCAACGCAGGCAAAGTTGTTGGTCCACAAGGTAGCACAGGCGCTACAGGTGCCACAGGCGCACAAGGTATACAAGGTGTCATTGGTGCCACAGGCGCAACTGGTGCCACAGGAACCAGCTACACAGTCAATGGCAAAGTTGGTAGTGTGCAAGTTTACGGACTAGGTAACACTACACAAGGCGGATATGATTTAGAAGTTGATTTGTCTAACAAGGCAAACAAACTAACAACTGCAAGAAATATTGCATTAACAGGTAAAGTTACTGGTTTAGTAAGTTTTGATGGTAGTGCTAATGTAAGCATGACAACTGCCATCAGTGGTGTTACAACCAGTGATGTCACGGAAGGTACAAACCAGTATCATACAGATGCTCGTTCTAGATTGGCAATTAGTTCTATAAGTGACAGCAACATTACCAGTTTGATCAGCTATGACAACTCGACTGGTCAAATCAAGTATCGTTCCAACACAAGTTATATTACAGAAGGCAGTAACCTATACTTTACAAATACTAGAGCTGATGCTCGTGCAGATGTGCGTATTGGTGCTTCAAGTATTAATGCATTGTCAGATGTTGACACAGTCACAGCGGCGCCAACCAATGGACAGGTACTGACTTGGACGGGTAGTGCATGGACTCCTGCCACATCAAGTGGTGGTGGATCAAGTGCTATATCTAGTGTTAATGCCAAAACTGGTATTGTTGTTTTAAACACAGATGATATCAGCGAAGGTTCTGCCAATTTATATTATACTACCAGTCGATGGGATACAAGATTAGCAACAAAAACAACCGACAACCTAAACCAAGGTGTAACTAACAAATATTTCAGCGATAGTCTTGCTCGTAACGCATTGGCCGCTGGAACTGGTCTAAGTTACAATAGTGCCAGTGGTACATTCAGTATCAATGCTACAACTAGCAATGTTACAGAAGGCAGTAACTTATACTACACCAACACAAGATTTGATACTCGATTAGGACAAAGTAATCTAGCTCAACATGCAGATGTTGCAGATACAACTCCTACAACAGGTCAAGCACTTGTTTGGGATGGTGGACAATGGGCACCAAGTACTGTCAGCAGTGGTGGTGGTGGTGGTGGCGGCGCAAGCTCGGGTATATTCCGGGCCGCCGTTCAAGTCAACTATGATGCTTCTGGTAACCTATCAAGCGTCAGCGTATTAAATGGTGGCATTAGTGCCGCATTAGCAACAGCGGCCGCGGCAACAGCCACAGTTACATTTACATTCACAGGAAGTGTATGTTTACCACTAGGCGTACAAGTTTACGGTTACCAACAGGCCGCTAACATTTATGTTACTCGTGCTATTTCAAGTGATTATACTGTGAGAACAGTAGCTGGTGGTGGAACTGCTGGTAGTCCAACAGCATTCTCATCATTCAGTTCAAGCACACACCAAATGACAATTAGCTTGACCAAGGCATTATCAGGAGCCAGTGCGAGTCTAGGCCAAATAACACATTGCGTTGTGCAATTTGTGTTGGCAAATGCTTAATAGGAGTAGCAATGTCAATTAATGCATGGAAAACCAGCTTCATTGGAATTAATAAACCTCCCAAGGTTATGCCAGCCACAGCTGATGCATTTATTCCAGTCTCGCTTTGGCCTCATGCCAATGATCCAACTGATCCTTATTGGTCAGGTGGTTCTAATCCGCAAGCTTATAGGTGGCAAGTTGACTTTACAGTCAGTTCAACCAGTCAAGGCAGTAACTTAACTAGAACTCCTTTTACATTCACTGCACAAGACATTGAAGTTGGTGACTTTGTTGCTGGCACACAAGATGGCAAGGTAGTTGAAATCATCAGTATCTTGGCAAAAACAGATTCTACTATAACTGCAATTGTAGAAGATAGATTGCGTTATAATACATTCCGTGATCCAACAGGCTTTGGCTTATTTGGATGCCCTGGCGCTGTTATTTTCTTCCAAATCAATGAACTTGGCTTGCCAATGCTGGATCCATTACCGGGTCAGGCCAGTGTTAACTTTTTTAGTGATGTGCAAAGTAGATTCCAATATATGAATCCTTTGACCAACTACACACTAGAAAAAGAAAATCATGGGTTGAAAATAGGACAGCCAATCAGTATTGTCAATGGAACATTTGAGATTACCAACGCAGACAATGCTAAAAAGTATATTGGCACAGTGATATATCCAGGCCCTGGCCCACATCAATTTATTTTAAGGCCAAGCAATGGTATTATTGACTTTGCTCCAGGGCTTCCGGGAGGCATTGGTGACTTTGTATATCCTGCCGCTGATGGTTCAGGCGCTCTTACCAATGACCCAGCAAGTAACAGACCTATTTTTATCAAACTATCCAATGCCATTCAAACCATAACAACAGGTACAGGTATTGATCCGACTGGAACAGATGGAGATACAGTATTAATTAATCGTGTACCATTGACATTACAAGGCAGTGGTAGCGGAACATACAACCTAGATGAAGCAATTGCGCTGATCAATGTGGCCACAGTGGATACAAATATCACAGCAATTAAAGTAGGTGCGGCAAACCAAATTGTAAGTGACACAGTCACAAATCCAACTCCGTATGGATTGATTGCTGGTTATGTTCCTTTTAGTGCCAGTATCAATGGCATCACTGTGAATTTTACAACAACAGCGTCTGGATCTGTGCAATACGGTCCAGGAATTGCAATTGGTGTTGATATGATACAAGACATCAATTCAGCCAGGATTCCAGATATTTCAACTGCCATTGATGCAAACGGAAATATTGTTATAACAGAAACAGCAGGTGGTGCAATTACAATCGTTAATATTACAAATGATGCAAACAGCAATCCCTTTGCCGGTGCAAATAGTGTGAGTGCATTGCCAGAAACTACACCACCAAATACAACAACCAGTGCATTGCGCTTGTACCGAGATGATGGTGGTCCAATGACTCTGGTGGATAATCAAGGACAATTTTTTAGCACCGCTGGTGTAATGAGTGGACAAACAGGTCGCTATGCAATTGGTTTAAATGTTGAACAGGGCTTACGAGCCAACTCAACAACAACTGTTCCTACAATTGCGGCCAGAGATGCATTGAGCACTTTACCTGGTGATCAAGCCTGGGTATTAGATTCAGGCCATGGCGAATGGGCATTGTATCTATGGGATGGCAATGCCTGGCAAGAAGTGACAAACCAGCGCAGTAAAGAAACTGATGCAAGAACCATCAGCCAGGAAATCACTTTGCCTAGCTCAACTGCAACAATTGGTACAATTACAGAAGGTAGAAGAATACTGAATGTCAGCGTAGCAGTTACAACAGCATTGGTTGATGCACCAGCGTTTGACATCACTGTCGATGGCGCAAGTGTTTGGCAATATATCCATAATGGTGCCACTGGTGTTGGAACATACACAGTTGAATCAGAATTGGTCACATCAGCAAGGTCTGATGTAGTGGTAGCTATTCCAAGCAATACTGCCACAGGAACATTTAAGGTTGAGGTGACCTATGTCTAAGCAATTTAATAACGCACATGGAACCACATCAAGTGAATTTAATCTTGGTGTTGGTTTTGGCACAAATTTAAGAAGCTATGTGCTATTTGCCGAAAGCAATGGCGTAAATCCAATTGTGGCCGGTGATAGATTTGAAGATGCCATTGAGCTGACAGGTGTTGAATTTTTTGATCTGAGAATGCTTGCAACTGATTCAGACGGAAATATTGCCACTAAACAAATTAGAGGTACAGTTTCGCCTGGTGGAACAGTTTACAAAGTAGAAGATATATTTCAAGAAACTGCTGAAGCAGATGTAGAATTAGTAATAGCCGGAAATGTCTTAAATATAACATGTGCCAAAGGACTGGTTCCTTTGACTTACAACATTTACATTTCGTTATTAAGGGCAGGATAAAATGGAAATCAGAATCTCAGAATTAGATTTAGTAACCACACTTCAGAATGCAGACTTTCTTGCAACTGTCCAGGATGGCGTAACATCTAAAATTACTGGCAACGAAGTTGCCTTCAGCGTTAAGTCAATTGCAAACTTGACAGATAAAGTTTATGTTGATACATCTATTGCAACGGCCATTGCCAATTTGATTGATGGCGCACCGCAGATGCTAGATACTCTTAAAGAGCTGGCAGATGCCATTGGTAATGATTCAAATTTCTACAATGACTTGATGGCGGCATTGAATAATAAATTGAACGATTCAAGTTTCCAAACATACTTTGATAGCTCATTTGCTGGTAAGAATACATATCATTTAACTGAAGGCAGTAACTTATATTATACACCACAGCGTGTGCTAGATTTACTGGCACCACAGATTACCACTGAGACATTGAATGTCAAAGATATTGTATTCACTGGTACAGGTATTGTAGATATCAACAGTGGTAATGACCTACAACTAAATGCCGCTGGTGAAATCTTTATCAATGGCAAAACCACAGAACAGCGTGTACATGATGTGTTGGATTCTATTCCACCACCTCCACTGCCTAATAGATTAGTGAATGGCGAATATGAAGTGGTGCTTGGTGCCGATGGTACTGTAACATTGACAAGTGGCAGTAACATTTACGATGATGGTGGTGCATTAAGATTTGATGCCAATAAGAATATACAATTAAGTGCGTATGATTCTGGCGCACCAGCAACTTGGACATTTGGCACAGATGGTAACTTGACATTACCAGAAGGTGGTACTATAGGTGAAACAGCCACTACAACAGTTATAACACCACCTGGAGCCAGTGCCGGACAGAGTTTGGTTATTCGTCCAACTTCTTCTACATGGAGTGTAACCGCCAGTGACTACATTACATATGGTAGCCCAATTACAGTAACAGTTAGTCAAACCCAAGTCGGTTATTATTTTGGCACGATTAACTATGTAATTGCTGGAGTTGGTGTAACTGAACAATCACTAGGTAGACCACTAACTGGTCATGTAGTGATCACAAGAGCTGAAGGACAGTCTTCACAACCAGTTACTTGGACTATACCTGCCAACAGTAATATCACTGAGTTTACATTTACCCTGACCACTGTTGACGGTACACGCAGTAACGATATTGTCAACGAAACCGATCCAGCATTGTATTATAACTTTGAATACAATGCGATGCCCACAGGTTATTATGTTACAGTGACCAGCAATGGCATGTCTAACTTTGAAGCAAGTCACATTCACTTAGTAGCAGGAGATCCTACAACAACTGACCTATACCTAGGTGATGATGACCAGTATGTCAAGATTGAAAAGGCGGGTGGCGCGGTTGTCATTGGTACTGACGCAAATACTAACCATTGGACATTTGGCACAGACGGTGATTTAACATTGCCAAGTGGTCTAGTATTTGATCGTGCTCATACTTCGATAAGAGTTGGTCAAGGTTTCCATATTACAAGTGGTGAAGGTGTTAATATACGAGCAATTGATGAAACAGATCCTAACAATTTAATTTATAAAAATTGGATCTTTCGCACAGATGGTAGTTTATTATTCCCGGACTATACAGTACAAACAACAGCATATACCGGTTCAACAAGTACATTAGTCAACGGCACATACACAGTGGCATTGTCCACCACAGGACAGTTAAATCTACCTGGAGCGGCTAATACTGAAAGCAGTAACGCCCGCATACAAAGTGCCAATAACATTGATGTGTTATCTAATCTATCTTTATGGACCTTTGGCACTGATGGTAAATTAACATTACCAGCAGGTGGAGATATTGTAGATAGCACCGGCGCTAGTGTATTAGGTGGTGGATCTGGCGGAGGCCCCACTGCATGGACCAGCGTTACAGGCAAGCCCAGCTTTGCCACTGTTGCCACAAGTGGCAGTTATGCTGACTTAATCAACAAGCCTGTATTATTCTCAGGCAGTTATGCTGACTTGACCAACAAGCCTACGCTGTTCAGTGGATCATACAATGACTTGACCAACAAGCCTACGCTGTTCAGTGGATCATACAATGACTTGACCAACAAGCCAACTGCTCCAACATTTACCACAGTAACAACAACAGACTTAAATGTACAAAATGTTACGCTGACCGGCGGTGGCCCATGTACATTTACCAGCGGGAATGATTTAAACTTTGTGGCTGCTGGGGACATTACATTTAATGGCAAACAACTTGTAACATCTTACAATGACTTATTGAACACGCCATACCTTCCTGGTAGAAAAACATTACCCCCAACATCCTCAGTGGGTGCCACTGGTGACAGGGCAGGTGATTGGGCAATTGACGAAAGCTATCTATACTACTGCCACAGTGACTATTCTGCTCAATTAACAACAATCAATATTACATTTGGTTCGGCTGGTACTGGTGCGGGCCAATTCCAAAAACTGGAAGGTAATCCAGCGGGAACAGTTGTAACAGAACAAGACTTTCAAAGTTGGATTAAAATGCTAAATCCAACAGTTGGACAGTGGAAATTTAGCTTTGATACTTTTATTGATGCTCAGGGACATACGATAACAATACAAAATATTCCTGTATTAACTGTAACCTTGTCAAGAGTGAATAGTGGATCACAAAAACAAATCGGTATTAACTTTGATCAAAATAGAATAAACAATCTCCCTAATTTTAATCCTGGTGGTACATATTACGAATTAGGAAGTAAAGTATGTATCTTAACCGGGCGAGCAACTATATGGAGAAGAATTGCTCTTAATAGTTCAGGAAATTGGTAAGTGGCCGCTTTTAAATAAGGAATAAGAAATGCGTGAATATATTGTACAAGTAGCAGACCCAGCAGTATGGGATGCAGGACTTTGGAATGAAATTATTACCCAAGGTGGCGGTGAATTTATTCCACAGCGTCCTGTTGAAATTTTAAACGAACGACCATTCAACGATTACCTGGCACACTTTAACTTGTCAGATGAGGAAGCAGAAAAATTAAAACAAGACGCTAGAGTTCTAGACGTTGAACTACAAGCTGACCTACGACCAGGAGTGAGTAAACACCATACAGGAACTCGTTTAACATACAATTACAACAGAGAAACAAGAACAACTGCCGCTATGAAAAATTGGGGTCTATGGAGATGCACACATCCAACTGATGTATTCAATTCAAGTAACTCAGTTGATGCGGCCTTTACATATAACTTGGATGGTACAGGCGTTGATATTGTTGTGGTTGATACAGGCATTGAACCCGGTCATCCAGAGTTTGCTGTCAATGCTGATGGCACAGGTGGAAGTCGTGTGGTTGATTTTGATTGGCACAGTCTAGGTGTTGCCAATTGTCCTACTGGTGCAAGCATTGGTGGATACCTAGGAGATGCTGATGGACATGGAAGCAACTGTGCAAGTATTGCCGCTGGTAATACCTGTGGATGGGCACCAGGTGCTAGACTTTATAGTATTCGTATTTTAAATGCTGGTTACAGAATACATGCACCCGGTGGCTATCTAGGCACAATCAATTCTGATATTGCGTATGATTTGGTTCGCGCATTTCATTTAAAAAAAATAGCAGATGGCAATCCGAGGCCAACCATCTGCACCAACTCATGGGGTTATAGAACCAGCTACTCCAGTATGAGCTCTACAGTATATCGTGGAAACACATATTCAACATATAGTAGAAATACAACATATGGTCAGGTAAATTCTTATCATGGCTACAGTGAAATTACATATCTAAATCAAAGTGTTGACAATGCGTCTGCGGCCGGTGTCATTATGGTTGGTGCGGCCGGCAACTACTATCACAAGATAGATGTGCCAGGTGGTGTTGATTATGATAACCGTTGGTCAACCAGCTGGGGCCAGTCAACTTATTATCACCGAGGCAGTAGCCCAACATGTGCGGCCAGCATGATCACGGTAGGTGCATTGGATAATTCTGTTACACCGCAAAAGGTTTACTTTAGTGAAAGTGGTCCACGAGTTGATGTATATTCCCCAGGGGTAATGATCATGGGCGCCTATGCAAATTCACCATATCAGACCTATGCTGTGGCGGATCCAAGAGATACAAGTTTTTATCTAAACAAGATTTCTGGTACAAGTCAGGCCACACCACAGGTTGCTGGCTATCTGGCATGTGTGGCCCAGGCAAGACCCAGCATGCGGGCCGAAGATGCCAGACGATTCATCAAAGATTTTGCTGTGCCTGGTGAACTCAATGAAGGCTATGTTGCGGCTGGATATGCCAATCCGAATGGATTGCAAGGTGGAGAGAACCGTAGATTGAATTCTCCATTTACCAGTCCCAACCGAGGCGGCATTACCAGCTAACACATGCGTCTATAAATAGACGCATGACATTTACCAATCCGTTTCATGCCAGGTATGGACGAGACGATATTCCATTACCTGAACAGCAACCAAATTCTTTCACAAAAACTCTGTTAGCAAGAACATCATGTAGGAATTTTTTCCCCACTGCATTGCCCAATGGCACACTTGAATTACTGGTAGCGGCCGCTCAGAGCGCCCCTACTAGTGGTATGTTGCAGACATGGAGTGTTATTTCTTTAAATGCAGAAGACCGAAAAACCTTACTGTCATCACCTGAGTGCCGTTATATCATTGGTGGTGTAGATACTGCCAATTTTACAGCCATTGAAACTTGCTCAATTTTTCTAATTTGGTTAGCAGATTTAAATAGAACAAATTTTATTTTACAAAATACCAATGCGCCACCTGAAACTAAACTACAAGTAAATAAAGCAGAGTTTAATCTCAAAGCAGTTGTTGATGCGTCGATTGCGGCGCAGACTCTTTTCATAACAGCAGAATCCATGGGCTTGGGTGGAACATACATGGGTGCAATTAGACAGCTACCAACAACTTTTTTACAAGATACTTTTAATCTTCCAAAGTACACATTTCCTTTGTTTGGAATGGCTATAGGGTATCCATCAATGCAAATATTAAGCCGTTTGCCAACAGAGCCAGTTGCGAAGCCCCGTCCCAGACTGTCTCAAGATTTTATACTACATCATTCAACTTATAAACCCATGAGTTCACTAAAAGAATTAACAGATTATAATACGGTACATCAACAGATTAGTCGTCGAGGAGTTTCAACATTTGAAAGTCGGGTAGTTGAAAGATTAGATCCAAGTGAATCAAAACAACAAACTGGAGAATTTTTAAAACAAATGGGTTTTGGATTTGAATAGCAAATCCAATGTATGTACCTATAAGTAAATGTATGACGTTTGAAAAAGTTAATCCGTTTCATGCCAGGTATGGACGAGACGATATTCCATTACCTGAACAGCAACCAACTGCACATATAACAAAACTGTTGACTAGGCGTTCTGTTAGAAGGTTCTCTAATAGAGAACTGCCCAATGGCACACTTGAATTACTGGTAGCGGCCGCTCAGAGCGCCCCTACTAGTGGTATGTTGCAGACATGGAGTGTTATTTCATTGGATCAAAAAGCTAAAGAAAACTTTATCAATGCGCTATGGGAGACCCCAGGTCATGCCGGCATTTTAGGTGGTGTAGATACTGCCAATTATACTGCAATAGGCACTTCAAAAATATTTTTAATCTGGTTAGCAGATTTGAGTAAATTAGATTTTATTCTACAGAATAACAACATAGACGAAGAAATCAAAAACGCAACCAATACTGCTGAGTACCATCTCAAAGCAATAGTTGATGCAACTATTGCGGCCCAAACATTTTTTGGGGCGGCTGAATCCATGGGCATATCCGGAACATACATTGGTGCTGTTCGACAATTGCCCATTGATTTTTTAAAGACTTACTTTAATCTTCCACCACACACCTTTCCGCTTTTTGCAACAGTACATGGAATTTCAGCAGAGGCAATTACTCAAGGTAAAAATGGAGTGCGCTGGAGGATGGGACAAGACTTGGTATTACATCATTCTAAATATACTCCAATAACAGATAACTCACAATTTGATGAATACAATAGAATACATGCCGAAATGCAAAAAGGTATGCCACAATCAACTGTATCAGGCGGCTTTGTCAGCAGGGTAGCTGAACGATTAAAACCAAGCATGGCCAAAGCCTGGATTGGTGATAGCCTTAAACAAATGGGTTTTACTTTTGAATAACATCATGGAAAATATGAAACATTACATCAAAGTTAGTGTGTCCAGAGAACTAACCGACAAAGAATTTGAAGAGCTGACAGATATCATTGAAGACGAAGTTGGTGACATTGTTGCCAGTGATGATGTGCATGAATATCCTGACGACAACAGACAAATTTGTTATCTGTTTGAGTTAGGAACTGCAATAGAGAATTGTGAAAACGGTCCAAGTGCGTTTGAGATTGTGCAGTTTGAAATTGATCAAATGTTGCCCGACCGTGTCAAATGGGACATTGAGTCGCAATGAAATATTCGCCAGCGGCGTTGAGATTATTGGGTTACAATTTAAGAAGTCATGTGTGGGAGGATTTTGTTGCAAACACCATGCAGACTTGGTTTAAATTTAGTACTGATCATGTTGAAAGCAATTTTGCATGGTACACGCTCAACTTGCATAAAAACGCACTAAACCTCACACATGGTGGCGCCTTGATGACATACATGGACTATTGTATGGCGGCCCATATTTGGGACCTGACTGGTGGCAAGCAGGCAGTCACTACACAAATGTCAAATAAATTTATTCGTCCTGCCAGGATTGGAAGATGGTTGTTTGGCCGGGTCCAACTGGTTGAACACAATGACACCATCAGTTTACATGGAGAGGTTCACGCCAATGATCCTGATGGCATGTTAATTCTAGACTGCCAAGGTGAATTTGTTTTACCAAAATCAACAGAAAGACTTGACATTCTAATTTAAACTGCTATAATAGCTGTATAGACATTTAAACTTCTAAGGAACAATATGAAAATTAACCTACGCAAGGCCAGTGTGGTCCAGCAAACAATCATGGACGAAATTAAACGTCTGGGCAATGAAAAAACAACCATCAGTGTCAGCCTGTTTGCTGACAATGTGGCAAATCTACTGAATGCACAGTTGGAAAAAGTGATTGCCAATAACCAGCGAGTTGGCCGTTTGTTGGATGCAAATCGTTACCTTCGTGCCACAGTGGCAAAGAAAAATGCCGAAGTTGGCATCACTGACTATCTGGCAGAAGATGCATTCTTGGCCAGTGCCGAAAGTCGTGTGCGTCAGATTGCTGAACTTGAAGTTCGTCCTGACCTGTCTGCACTTGAAAAAGAAATTCAAGCTCGTAGTGCCAATACTGGCAACGAGCGTAGCATATACGGTCGTGACTACAACATTGAAGTGCATGTTGCCTTGCCCGAAACTGTAGCAGAAGCCAAAGCAGAACTGGCTCGTATTCAACGGCGTCGACGCAAGATCAAGGACGAGATGGTCACCATCAATGTCCGTACAGAGTTTGAAGTAGCCGAACAGGTAGCACTTGTGCTGACTGACCTCGGTCTAGACTAAGCCGCCACACTTGGTCCGGGGTAGGAGATGAAAATACTTCATCTTAATTGATGAAAACCTACTGGCTTAGTCTGAAAAACTAATTCCAAAATTGTCTTGCTTGGGCATCAAAAATTATATTGATATTTGATGTGATGCCCAAGCAAAAGGCCCATGTTTGATATTAGCTATTTGATCTTTGCTGTTTGACTATTTTCATTTCGTCCCTGCTTTGTGGCACTATTAATATGAAAAAACTATGGCGTATTTGGGCCAAAGCCCTGGGAGAAAAGGCAGGTTCAACTGATCAGGAAGCTGATCGTATTGCTTGCATTCGTACTGCAATTGTGTTAACATACATTATTGCAAATTTTTTCATTATAGCCGGAGTAGTTCGGCATTGGTAGGAGCTGATATGGGTCGTATTGGTTTTTGTTGCAAGTGGCTCAATGATCCGAGCGAGTGTAGCGGCATGAAAGTTAATGCAGTGGATCGAGAACTAAACGGCCGATCAACCACCATGCGTTGGTTGCGTGAGCATCCACTTGAAGCTGAGCAACGTCAGTGGGACATTATGAACCATAATGCCACGGCCGCTGTACGCATGATTGAGCGTGTGGCTACCTTACCAGCCAATCGAAGAATGGTGCGATTGGGTTCGGAGATGTTGCAAGGCTATACTGAAGCGTCATGGATCAATTGGTGGCAACGCACAGAAATTCAAGATCATTTGGCTCGTATCTTTGCACCCATCGGCGAAACTGCCAGGCGCTTAGATGTACGGTTAAGCTTTCATCCTGGACAGTTTTGTGTGTTGGCCAGTGAGAATCCAGGCATTGTAGAAAGAAGCATACAGGAGTTTGAATATCATGCAGACATGGTTCGCTGGATGGGCTATGGTAAAACTTTTCAGGACTTCAAGATCAATGTGCATATTTCAGGCAAGCAAGGTCCAGCAGGCATTGTCAAAGCTCTACAACATCTGAGCCCAGAAGCCCGCAACTGCATCACTATCGAGAATGACGAAAACTCATGGGGCATTGACAGCAGTCTAGAACTTGCAGAACATTGTGCTTTGGTGTTGGACATACACCATCACTGGATACGCACAGGAGAATACATTCAACCCACCGACGACAGAGTTCGGCGTGTAATTGATAGCTGGCGCGGAGTACGGCCTGCCATGCACTATTCAGTCAGCAGAGAAGATTATTTGGTCGGTCATGCCACTGATGTCCTGCCGGATATGAACAGTTTGCTGGCTCAAGGCTATAAAAAACAAAAGTTACGAGCACACAGCGACTTCTACTGGAATGATGCAGTCAACATTTGGGCCGGTGGTTTCACCCGTGATTTTGATATACAATGTGAAAGCAAAGGCAAGAACTTGGCCAGTGCAGGGTTTGTGAATTCAATAAATTCTACAAATTAAAAAAGCGACCAATTTGGTCGCTTTTTATTGGTTAAAAACTATTACGCTGAAATACGATTTACACCTACTCCGCCCGATATAGTAACAATTCCACCAATTTCAACTGTGTTTGGTTTTAGAGTATTTTGGTGTTTATTAACAAATTGAGTAAATGGAAAGTTTAAAGGTGCACCTTTCAATGGATATGATCTATCTTCATCTACCTGTACCAATCTAAATGCGTTGAGATTATCGTACTCTGATAATTCGTCGAAGCCAGCCAAGGCTTGGGCATCTGTAAAAAATTCTATTCTATCAGCCAATGTATTAAATTTAAAGAATAATACACGATTAACAGTATTAGCTGAAGAGGTATTGGACATTTCTAATAACTTACCTGTATTCAGGTAGGTGGTTGTAATATAATTCCACCATGTTGAGTTAACTTCCTTGTGCGGTGCATGTGCAGGTAGGTCGGAATTCGGACCTTTTTTAACTTCTAAAAAGCTAAAAAGTAAAGGACTACCGCTGTATGCTGGTACTGGTGCTGTCATGATTTATTGTTTCCTTTTCATTGCGACTATTATAAGTCATTGGCGTTATGCCATCCTAGTATTTAGCGTCGGCATATCAATATATCCAATTTGGTATGATTTTTGTTAAAACGGGTGATAACCATGTTGCGGTGCAACATATATAGTGTTATACTAGTGAAAACGCTAATAGCGTTTCTACTTAGTAGTAGTGCTCATTAGAGGCTACTGTACTACTCGCTTAAACAAAGGAGATATAAGCATGTTCACTGAAATCACAAAAACTTTTGAATCAAACCAAAAATTGGCCAAAGAATTGGCCGCACAACTAACAGGTGCGTCAACAGCATTTGCAAAGACATTACTAGATGTCAATACGCAATTGGCTGAAACATTCAAAACACAGGCTGTAGAAGCTTACAAGAACTTGGAAGCATTCAAAGTTCCTGGCTTTGACACCGTTGCTAAAAGCAAAAAATCAGCCGAGTAATTAACTCCAAGCAGATACAACTACGGTGTCGGCCAAAAGCCGATGCCGTTTTTCACTTATAAGGACACAAAATGTTATTAGAAAGAATGTTAGAAAGGTTAGCAGAAATGTTCCCTGGCTCTAACTATCAAAGCCGCCTAGATGCTTATCTAGCAGACAAAGGCATTACCGATGCCGCACAGTTGGAAAACTATATCCGTCAGTTTAACTATCAAAAGGAAAAATATCTATGAAAACAATCGTCAACTCAATCTGGTCATTTTTAGAAGCATTTGGCCAGGCCCGTGCCGCCGCAAGTCTTGCTCGTCAGGGTAAGACTGCTGAAGCTAAAGCAGTTTACAAGTAATAGTAAAAGCCTCTGCTAAATATACTGGAGGCTTTTTTATGAACTTTAGAGAAATAGTCGAGGCGTCAGGATACATTGCTAAAAACCGCAAGGAAGCTGTGGACCCACGCTGGAGTACTAGTTTGACTGTGGATGTACGCACAGATACCATGCGTAAGCAACTGGGCACATTTTATCCTACATCTGCGCCAGCTGATGGACAAGTTCAAGTCAAAGAAGCAAAAACAATGAAAAACAAACAATTACAAGAAGGCCAAGCCAGCATCAATGTTCCGCAAGAATATGATGTCAGTCGCATTCAAAAGCTTGCTGGAATTCAGAATTCCACAACAGTGGCAGGCACTCCTGTTGCTGAACGCATCAACGACGATATTTACAGCGAAAAAGCCACAGAAATAGCGGCTGAACTAGAACAACAAGTTGAGCAATTGACACGGGCCTTGGATGAAATTGAACAGACTATCAAATTCCACTTGCCAAAAGAATATGCCAATATGAAGGATTATACCATTGCACATATCAAGGCCGCAATTGGTGGGTTTGGTTATGCAGAGAATCGCATGTCAAAATCTTTTGCCGGCCTGATTGAAGACCTAAACGAACACGGTTACGAAGACGACCAAGAATGAAAATAAGCGAGCTTGGTAGTAAAACTTTAATTACTCAACTGCCAGTTGATGCAGATCAGTATGATAAAGTTGCACCAGGCAATAGAATTGATGGTAAAAAATACCATCAAGCAGATGATGTAGACCAATCATACATTGATGACCTGCGTAGACTGGCTGGCCTGACATTGGGCACAGGCAAGGACCAAAGTGGCATTGACAGTCCACTCACACACGGTGGCACTGAACGGGCTGAATATCAACGCAAGAATCACATTGAGCCAGGCACAGAAGCTTGGTTCCAATTATGGTTTGCCAGGCCAAGAATGACCGGTGAAAATCCGTATGGTACCTAAGAAATACTATTACAATTCAAAAATAGCCAGTGCTATTTCAACACAAGTATTTGATCAAGTCAAAGGCTATTTTTGGACTGTGGGGCCAGACTTTGATAACTATCAAGCTGAGTTGGGACAAAACTTAATTAACAAAGACAAATTGCTTTCAGCAATACACAACGAAGCACAGGGCATGTTGAATATTATAATGATGCCGCCAATGACCATGTACAAATGGCATATTGACAAACAAAACATTTTTAATTTAAATCTTTATAACTCTGTGATTGGCAAAATAACTGCTTTTGAATCAGCACATTACAAGTTTACATCCTGCGGGATTGACATCAAAGACATGAAACCATTAACCCCTTTGATTAAGATGGACCTGATGGCATTGCAATGGACTGCATTTAATGCACAAATTCCCCATACTACATTAAATACTAGCAATGAGCCGCAGTACATATTACAATATTCTGTTAAAAGAGATCAGACAAAAATGATATATAACGACATGGTTGCACTACTAGAAAATTTAGACCCAAATCAATACCCAGTATACCCACCAGACGATGGTACGGATCGACCACGAAATCCCTACAGTCCTGTATAAGAACACACTACCTTAGGACCTTATGGTTTTCAGTGTGGGGCGGCTACTGCCCTGGAACAAGTAGGAGTCGTGCCCGAAAGTTCCTAAAGTGTGCATTTTCTTTTTGTTAAATAAGGGCATGATAAAATTAGAATATGCCCAAATTGATTGGTTATTAAACGCACATTGCAAACTTCAATGTTCATACTGCCGACCAGAATGGAAAAACGGTACAGCTGACAGACCCTTAAACGATTATCTAGAGGTTATTAAAAAACTTCAACGAACACGCTATTGTCACCACCCCAAAATACTTTGGAGAATTGGTGGAGGAGAGCCGTTGCACTTTCCATATCTCACTGAGGTATTACAGGCAATGCGGGCCTGGCCATCGTGGATCAGACTAGATACCAGTGGTGATGACACCTACTTTGCATTGTATAGGGTATTGCATTTGGTCAACTGGGTACATTTGACATACCATGAATGGCAAAACGATGATGTGGTTGGATTTATACTAGACGAATGTAAGGTCAAGCAAAAGAAAGTGACCATGGAGTTTCCTTTGCTTCCAGGACGCATTAACGAAACTAGAGAAAAAATAAATTACTATCAACAACAAGGGCTTGAATGTAAGGAACAAATATTATACGAGCCAGATGGAAGATTTATCAAGTCGTACAGTGAAGTTGACCTTAATAGAATTTTCAGGCGCAGTGATGACGCAACCACAGAAGCCGCTGTTCCTGGCTACACTGATTTGAGAATTATAAATTCAGTGGATCCAGTATATACTGGACTTCCATGTTATGCAGGCGTTGATTGGATTCATATAAATCCCAAAGGATTTGTATCTTACAGCGAATGTGGCGGCCGCAATGAACACTTTAATGCATTTGATACAGCATGGCAAGCACCCGGCAATCATTTTGCTTGTACCATGGGTCAATGTAGAAGCAAGAACGATCGTGAAAAAATACGAATCTCTAAGACAATGTTTTAACATTCGTCCAGATTGTCCAGATTCTGGACAATCTGTCAGTGTATACGCTATAAGTATTGGCATAGGAGAACAATTAATGAAAAAATTCATTTCAATCTTGTGTTTAGCCATGGCCTCTATCGGCGCACAGGCTAAAGACACCATTACAATTATGTACGCTTACGGTCCTGCTGACAGCGTGGCAAATTATCATCGTACACTTGCTAACGAAGCAAACAAAATCCAAAACAAATACAACTTTATATTTGATGCCAAACCTGGTGCTGGTGGCTCTATTGCAAGCAATCAAGTGCTAAGAGACGCCAATACAATTCTTGCACACAGTACTGCATTTTTTATTCGTCCAAATGTGTATCCCAATGAAAGTTATGATCTAACACAATTTAAGGAACAATTTGTACATTGTACCGCTCCTATGGCAATTACCAGTTCAAAATTCAAGAATTGGCGAGAAGTAGCAGTTGACAAAGAAGTGACAATTGGAATCAGTGGGCTTGGTGTCACAACGCATCTTGCGGCATTACAAGTACAAAAGAAATATCCAAAGATGAATATTATTCCATTCAAGTCAACTACAGAATCTATGTTGTCAATGGTCAGTGGACAAACAGACTTTCACATTGGATTCATCAGTGAAGCTGAACAATGGACAAAAGAAAATAAAACTGCCAAAGTCACTGTGAATGTGCTTGGCATCACTGGAAACCGAGTGGTCAATGGTTATCAGCCATTGACTAAGGAAGGATTTGATCAGTCGTTTGCATCAATGAATGTTGGACATCATTTGGTACTTCCAGCACGATATGATGATGCTCGAGCAAAAGAATTTTATGATATCTTTGTTCAAGCCGCACGAGCAGAAAGTGTTCGCAATGCCTATGCTGTTGATTTCTGTGAGCCAGCCAGCGTGAACTACAATGATCTACCTAAGTTTTTTAATTTCCATACTGATTATTGGAAAAAATTAAGTGAGGGCGTAAAGGTAAATTAAATGGAAAAATTTCAGGAAAAACATCCGCGTTCACTGGCCAAGACCTTGTCCTGGCGAGTAATTTTAACAATGAGTCATTTTATTAACGGATTTATTGTTACAGGTAGTATAGTCAGTGCCGCGGCCATAGCTGGACTTAGTGCAGTTATCAATTCTGTTTTATATTGGGCACATGAAAGATGCTGGAATTATGCACAATGGAATCGACAGGGCAAAGACGGACTAATGTTTGTTGATGGTCAACCGCGTACCATTAGCAAAATTATAACATGGAGAGCTGTCATTACTGGAAGTAATTTTGTGATACCTTGGTTTTTAACCGGTTCGCTGGGCCAAGCCGCGGCCTTTATGACTATTGCTATAGTGGTCAATATAGCTATCTTTTACTTTCACGAAAGAATATGGAACAGAATTTCTTGGGGTAAAGATGTAACTCTAATTGATCAAGTACCCGAAGCCGCTAAATTATAATCCGTTTGAATACCCTGTCCTCTATTTTGTATAAATAAACTTGAGCCGACAAGCTCATCTAAAATTTAGATAAAACAGAGGACATTATAATGACAACAAAATTAACATGGGTTCTAGCACATGAACCGTATGATTTATTTTTAAGAGCCGCTGAGAAATTCTCAAAGGAAGTTAACGAAAAAACTGCTGGCGCATTTGAAATCGAAATTCTTGGTCTACAAGAATACGCTGACAAATACCAAGCAGGTAAAACAATTAACAACCGCTTCGAATTGCTCGACATGCTAGAAAGCGGTGAAGTACAATTGAGCCAGATGTATACTACTACATTGGGTCAATTAAGCCAAGACATGTTTGTACTTGACTTACCATTCCTTTTCGAAGGTCACGATCACGCAGAGCGTGTATTAGATGGTGCTATTGGTCAACAGTTATTTGCCAAGTTAGCCGAAGAATCAAAAGTTCAAGGTTTAGCTTTCACATACTCAGGCGGTTTCCGTATCATCCCAGCTACCGAAGCTGTTGAAAAGTTAGAAGACCTACGCGGTATGCGTGTGCGTATTCCAGCTAGCCCAGTTGCCAAAGATACATTCGAAGCAATCGGTGCACAACCAGTTGAAATGGCCATCGAACAATTAGCAGACGCTTTGGCTTCTAAAGAAGTCGATGCTGGTGAAAGCACATACCCACGCATTTATGGTATGAAGCAAGCTCAACACGCCAAGAGCCTAGTTCACAGTGAGCACAGCTTGTTCTTGACAAGCTTGATCATCAACAAGGATCTATGGAACACATTTGATACAGCAACTCAGCAGATTTTTGCTGATGCCGCATTAAGCGCCGCTCGTATCGAACGTCAAGAAAGTATCGCTGACATTGCACAAACACAAGCTCGTGCAGTTTCAGAAGGTATTAATGTTGTTCACCTGACAGCAGAAGAGCAAGCAGAGTTCAAGTCTGCGACTGCTCCATTGCATGTCAAGTACGACAGTATCTTTACACAAGGTTTGATCGGTAAAATCAAACTAGCCTAATATCTATTAGGTGATTCAAAGGGTATGGCTTCGGTCATACCCTTTTTTCTTGACCTATTAAATAGAAGCATGAACACAGAACAGTTTGAATGGCTAGATAGAAACACTGACCATGAGGATTGGGCAGGTTGTAGTGTACGATTGGTTGAAGACAAGATTGATCTAGCACTTGATCCAGCAGACCATAACATAATCGGTGTTGTTGTCTGCCCACTGGACAGTGATCCTGCTTGGGCCACAGTACAAACACAAGGCAGGACCCCTGTATATAAGCAAAGCGCAAAACCAGCTGGCTGGATCTACCTAAAATCCTTTGACAAAGTAGGACCCCGTGGACCGTTAGATGAATATTTTATCCGTTGACAAGCTGGGCATTCTTTGCTATACTGTACAAACTTAACTCTAGAAAGTGTTTCGATGAGCATGCATTTAGAAGGCCCGTGGCTCAACACCACCGGTAAACGAAAAGGCAAAAAGAAATTTGCCAGTGCAGAACATGCACGAAAGGCTAGGGAATTGGAAGAAAGCTGGCTAGAACTACTCAAGCGACAGGGTGTGGAGCAAGAAGAACGCAAGCGCCGGCGAGCCATGTCAGCGCCAGGCCTGAGCTCTGTGTATAAACTAACAATTCCAGAAGGTCGAAATACCACTGCCCATATCAAAAGTCTCAACAGTGGTCAAGGATCTGCTACATTGGCACCAGCCAAGGTGTATACTGGAGACAAAGTAAAAGGTATTGCAACCATGCATAAAAGCAATGCAGTACCTGTTTTCAGTGATGAAGAGGCCATAGATATCAGTCGCATGCGTAGGTAAATATTAACTCAGGAGTTTATTATGAAAAAATTAATTTTAGCTTTATCAATTTTGGCATTGGCAGGATGTTCTAGCAGACAACTTGTACCCGCAGTTGCAGGTGGTGTAGTTGGTTATGCCCTTGGATCGGCCAATCAAACTGTTGTTGTCAGACAGCCTGCTCCAGTCACTGATCGAATTGTTGTCATTACCGAAGAGTGTGCTCGTTATGTTTCACACGGTGAAAAAGAATCGTGCATGCGTGGCGTTCATCAACGTCAAGTAGAACAACAGCGTCAAAGAGAAGATCAGGCATATCGTCAAGGTCTAGGACGATAAGTGCAAGTATCAAACATCTTTGATTCCTGGGGTTCAATAGTCAAATTAACACTGGACGAATTTAGAAGTCAGGGTTCTGCATATTGGCGACAACTATTAATTGATCGTAAATTTCTAGTACTCAAAGGATTTGGCCCAGAACTCACTGACGCAGAGTATCATGAAACGGGCACTAACTTTGGTCGTATTTGGGACAAAGAAGATTATCGTAAAACCCCAACTGATAAGACAGTTAAAAATATAGACACAACTCCGGTCAGCTATTTCCAAACAAACAACATGTGGGGCGCCAGAGATATGAAATATCATGCTGACCAAGCACACATGGATGAGCAGAGTTTTCCTGGTCGGTCGTTGTACATGGTTAAAACAGCAAATAATAATTCCGGTGCTACATCTTGGTTGAATTTGGAGTTGGCTTGGGAACAATTTACCCAAGAAGAACAACGGTATTTTGATGACATTGAAATTGTACAGCAGTACATGTACGAGCCTGGAACTCGCTTAGAAAAATTTCCATTCTTAAAGATTAGCCCCTACTCTAATAAACCAAGCCCTAGAATTAATTGCTATATCACACCAGGAAAGAACAGTACCGCCTGGGTGCATCATGTTGAAAAGAATGGTCGGGCATTGCCAAACAGCGGTCAATTTATTGAAACAGTTTACCGTCAATGCGAAGCCAAGAAAGATGTTTACTATACACATCATTGGGAGAATGGTGATATGTTGGTATATGACAATTGGTTTAGTGTACATCGACGAGAATCTGTAAAGCTTGAAGAAAATGAAAAAGACAGGTTGTTAAAAAGATTGACCTTTAATATTTAAACTCAAAAAGAAACGCCCCTAAAGGGCGTTTCTTTATTGCTTATTAAAAATTAATATGCGTTGTAGTTTGGTAAATCAATTACTGCTGTGGTAGTGGTAATACCGTTTGCGACATTGTATGCATCGCGAGCGGCCAACATTGCTTGAATAGTTGCATTTGCTTGCCATTCAGCATAACGCTCTGGGTTAGGGAAAAATAATGTACGGATCTTGACAAGTCCGTGACCAATATTTCTTTCTCCAACGACAGTTGCACTTGGTTGTGCATCTACTGAAGCTTTCATTTCCACTGTTGGTACAAAGAATGCTTTCGTTGTATCAGCTCGTTTTGTTTTCATAATTACTAATTTGCAGGCCATAATAGTGTGGCTCCTTAAATGTTTATGCAAAATCATCTGCATACTTTATTTAGTAAAACCCTACTTTTTGTCTAAATTAGGGTCAAAAACCCGTAAAAATAGCGGGTTTTTATGTGGTAAAAACACAACAAAAAGTACTAGTTTATTGTTGCAAAAATACAACAAAAATAGGCCCAAAAAAGTCAAAAAAAGCCCAGAAAACGGTTGACTTCTGGGCCTAGATCGGCTATAATAATAACATGAACTGCAAAAACACTCCAACACAACGCAAGCGCCGTACCGATCGCAACCATGCGATATACGAGCTGTTCTGCGAAGCGACTGGTGACAGCTACATTGGTATCACTGTAGTTGATGGCTCTGCATTAAGCTCAGTTCGTGGACGCTTTAACCGTCATTTGAGCCGTGCCAATACTGAAAGCAAGAACTGGAATCTGTGCGAAGCACTTCGCACATACGGTCGTGAAGGCTTTACGCCTTACCTGTTAGAAGTTGTGCGTGGCAAAACAGCGGCTCATGCTCGCGAGCGTGAACTGATTGCAGTACTGCAACCAGTGCTAAATTCGTTGTAAAAATACAACACAATTTTGGTTGACATCAGGTCCAATCCACAGTATAATATACACATAGACAGCAAAAAGGAGTTCTAAATGAGTTATGTAATCGTTGCTAAAGGTACTGGTTTAATTGTAACAGACGGTCCTAACCGGACTCGTGCATACAAAACTTTTGGTGCCGCTCGTGCTACCAGAACTCGTTTGTGCCGCAAAGCAGGTTGGACAGAAAACCAACTGAACATTGTAGACCGTGCTACCTACACGGCACCCAAGATCACTGTTAAGAATTTGATGTCAGGTAAGCCTGTGACAATTGATGCTGACACTCCTTGGTGTTGCAATCCTGCTTCAGAAACTTATTGGAGCATGTAAACTGGTTGACCAAAACGGCCCAATACAGTATAATATTTACATACTAGCAAAAAGGAAACAAAATGTTTGCACACAAAATCCGTACTTCAGTTGCTGTTGATGTCACCCAAAAAGTTGCTGTTGATGCCTTGGCGGCTGTGGTGGATCAACTGGGACAAAGCGATCGTAACTTTGCTGGTTCGCTGATTGCTGGCTTTAATCGCTTTGGCAAACTCAGCGACAAACAGTTGCCTTGGGTTGATACACTGACTCAGCGGGCCACGACTCCTAAACCTGCTCCGGTTGCGTATGTGACTGTGGACTTCAAGGCCATCCAGGATCTGTTTGATGTGGCCAGCAAGACTATGAAGCGCATTAAAGTCCGCTTGCAGACAGCTGACGGTCAGTCTGTGGTGTTTAACCGGGCTGGCGCAATGAGCAAGTATGCAGGACAGATCATGATCACAGACGGCCAGCCCTTTGGAC
>Ga0304729_1000029_pt1 | contig 96655 bp, 85 predicted proteins | sample C_131016_MF_Meta_FD_190475 | JGI IMG/M metagenome (GOLD analysis project Ga0304729, IMG submission 190475) | Freshwater microbial communities from Lake Croche, Canada to study carbon cycling - C_131016_MF_MetaG (v2) (version 2) | ecosystem: Environmental > Aquatic > Freshwater > Lake | place... | reverse complement strand
CCGGGCTCTTGTATTCGCGTCGTTCCTTGCCGCTCAGGCGGTGGAGATCCTCGTCGAGATGCTGCATGCAGGCACGGATCGAGCGAGGGAAAGTGGTCGAGAAAATCAGAAACTCTGCCACCTTCTTGGGAAGGATGTCCTCGACGTGGAAGCGGCGGTAGGCCTCCAGGGCGCTCGCTGATCGAAGGATGGCCTGCCACTGGGCCGCATCCACGGCTCCTCCCACATCCGCCACGCTTGGCAGCAGGATATGGTATTTCAGGTCAAGGATACGCGAGGTCTTGTCGGCGCGCTCCAGGAACTTGCCGAGATTAATGAACTCGTACCCCTCGTTGCGGGTGAAGGTCGATCCGGTCAGTCCCTGGAAGAGATGGGAGTATCTCTTGATCTGCTCGTAAAATTCATGGGCTCCTGTCTGCCAGACCTCGCGGGCGTTACTCGACTTCAGGAAGAGGTAGCACTCGTTGAGCGTCTCGAACATCTCCAGGGAGATCTGATCGCGGACCTGACGCGCATTCTCGCGTGCGGAGAAGAGGCATGAGATGATGGAGTTGGGATTCTCTTCCCGGAAGGTCAGAAACTCGGTGACGCTTTCGCTGTCTGCTTTCTCGTAGAGCTGGAAGAAGGTCTTTTCATTGCCGGCTGAGCAGAGGATGGGGAGCCAGTGTTTCTCGAGCTTATCGTCATCAAAGTCGGCAAAATCGAGCATCAGTTGGAGGTTCACGTCGAGCAGGCGGGCGACATTCTCCGAGCGCTCGATATAGCGGCTCATCCAGTAGAGGGAATTGGCCACGCGGGAGAGCATGACGAGGCTGTCGCGCCGGTTCGAAATCGGCTTCTGGGGCGCGGGGATAAGAGGTTCGCTCATGCGGAAAAGAGAGTGCTGGAAAAGATTGTTTAATTAGGAATCACCATGGAGTACCCAGGTATCCTTGGAGCCGCCACCCTGCGACGAATTCACGACAAGGGATCCCTTGCGAAGCGCCACGCGAGTGAGGCCCCCGGGAGTGACGGTGATCTTTTCCCCATAGAGGATGTAAGGACGCAAATCGACATGGCGCCCTTCGAAAGCACCTCCCGTATCGGTGTTGCACCAGGTAGGGTGACGTGAGAGGGAGATTGGGTGCTGGGCGATGAAGTTGCGGGGATTGGCCTGGATCTGCTCTCGGAAACTCTCGATCTCCTCCTTGCCAGCCCAGGGGCCCATGAGCATGCCGTAGCCGCCCGCTTCATTGGCCGACTTGACCACGAGCTTTCCGAGATTCTCCAGGATGAAGGCTCGGTCCTGTGGCTCGCTTGCCAGGAACGTGTCGACATTCGGCAGGATCGGCTCCTCACCGAGGTAATACTTGATGATTTTCGGAACGAAGTAGTAGACCACCTTGTCGTCGGCCACACCGGTGCCGATACTGTTCGCGAGGCTGATATTGCCTGAGCGGTATGCATGGACGAGCCCAGGAACTCCCAAGAGAGAATCCGGTCGGAAGACCGTGGGATCCAGGAAGTCATCATCGATCCTGCGGTAGATGACATCTACGGGGACGAGTCCCGAAGTCGTGCGCATGTAGACGCGTGCATCCCGTACGACGAGATCGCGTCCCTCGACGATGGGAATGCCCATCTGGCGTGCCAGGAAAGCATGCTCAAAGTAGGCGCTGTTGAAGACGCCCGGTGTCATCAGGACGACGTTTGGCTGTGCACTGCCGAGCGATGGAGGAGAAACGTACTGGAGGACCTTGCGTAGATCGGCTGCGTAATTGTCTACCGGTTGCACGCGGGCGTTACGATAGAGATCGGGGAATGCACGCTTGAGAGCCGCGCGGTTCTCGAGCATGTAGCTGGCACCCGAGGGGCAGCGGAGGTTGTCCTCCAGAACGAGGTAGTTTCCTTCTCGGTCTCGGATCAGATCGGTGCCGCAGACATGGACATAGATATCTTTCGGAACATTGAATCCCATGAACTCACGGCGGAAATGCTTTGCCCCGAGGATATAGTGAGGCGGAATAATCCGGTCCTTGAGGATCTTCTGGTCGTGATAGATGTCGTGCAGGAAGAGATTTAGGGCGGTGATCCTCTGAATCAGCCCCTTCTCGATCCGCTGCCACTCGGTGTCCGGGATGACACGGGGTACGAGATCGAATGGGAAAATTCGCTCAGTCCCCTGATCGTCATTGTAGACCGTGAAGGTGACCCCGCCGCGCATAAAGGCCAGATCGACCGCCGTCTGCTTGCGCCGATGCTCCCCGCTATCCAAGAGATGGAGTCGATCAGCGACGCGCTGGTAGTGAGGTCGGACACCATGCCCTCCCTCTGTGAACATTTCGTCAAAAAAGTCTTCCGTGTGATAGTTGTTCAGCAGCATGGGAGAGTTGGGGAAGGATAATGCCTTATGATTGAGATGGAAGTTAGTTCCCAGTTCCTCACGGGAAGAAGGGATGATTGAGAAAAGCAACTATCGGGCCAAGAAAAAGAGACGACCTGAGGATTATTTTTGCTGAAGTAAGCCGCTGATCTTCAATTGGTAATCATCACGAGCATTGAGAGCCTGAAGGCATCCCTTGCGATCGATCAGCCAGAGCGTGGGGATAGTGTTGATTCCGAAGCGTCGGGCGATGGTGTTATCCCATCCCTTGCTATCGAAGAAAGTGGGCCAAGTGACGTTCAAAGACTGCATCGCCGAGCGGAGATCTGTGCGATCCCGGTCGAGGCTTATTGTCACGACTTTCAGTGCCGGAACCTCGAGCGCATACTGTGAGAAATACTGCATCCAGACAAGACAGGGGGCTGATTCCGCAGACCAGAAGATCAGGGCGACGACATATCCCTTTTCCTTGGAGAGGTTAAATTGCCCCCCCTCCGTCGTGGTGAAACTGAGATCCAAGGGCTTACCCAGTTGGGCAAGCCGTTTCCTGTCATCCTGCAGGCGCTGTGTGAGGCTCTCCTCCCTGCTCAGGGTTAGGGCTTGCTCGATGAGCTTGGCTTTCTCTTCCGGATGGTTGTCGCAAAGCGCGGCTGCCTCTGCCAGAAGGCGTGGTGCCCGTCGATCCTGGGGAAATTCCGTCGCAAACAGGCGCGCGTACGTGGTCGCGTTCTCGCGACGCTGGTCGGCTGTGTCGCCGAGATTCTGCCACTGGAGGGAGAGACGGCGAAACATCGTCTCGGCATGTTGGGAATCATCCGGAGCCTGCTTTTCCAGAATTTTCAGTTTCTCGAGTGCTTCGGTGACTGCGGGAGGGTTGGCGTCCAGCGACGCCAGCTTAGCCTGGGCCACGGCGAGTCGTACTTTGGCTTCGTAGGCATGAGGATCCTTGGATGATGCTTTGACCTCCTTGGTCTCCTTGAGGAAGGCTTCATTTGCTGCAATCTGCGCCTCGAAGTGCGCCTTCATGGCCAGTTTTGCCTTCCTGCGATCGGGTGAGAGTCGCGTCATCGGTTGGTCGAGATCGGTCACCCGTGACCAGTCGGCACGCAAGCTGTCAATTTGTAGAATGGGTAGCGTGAGTAGACCGATCAACAGCAGGGGTACTCGTTTGTAGGGTATCGTCATGGAATGGTTGGGGTAGTGATGGAGGGAGACGTCGTCGGGGGATTCCTTAGTGTGAGATAGACGGGGCAATGATCGCTCGCCTCGTTCCAGAATGACGGACGGGCAATGCCTGACTGACCAAAATCAACCTCTTCCTCCAGTTTCTTGGAGACCATGATGTAGTCAATGCGCGAGTAGACATCGGCATATGACCAGAATTCCGTCCAGAATTCCCCGCGGTCGTCCGCAAGGGGCAGGGCCTTCAGGCTATCTGGCCACTCCGGTTTGCCCATGATCTGCCAGATCGCTTTTTCATTTTTCGTGTCATTGAAGTCCCCCATCAGGACAAGACGTGCCGAGGGATCCGTGCGCAGGATGTCCCTCACATAACGCCTGAGATACTGCGACTCGGCCATGCGGAGGTCTGCCTGATCATATTCCGCAACTTCCAACTTGGCCTTCAGATGGACGCAGAGAATACGAATCCTCTCTCCTCGGACGGGTTCCACCGTGACATCCAGAATACCGCGAGGACTGTGCAAGGTCACCCCGTTCACCCTGAGCGGCAGATCATTCTGCGAATGTTGCTCCACGATCGGGGTCCGGCTGAGCAAGGCTACATGACGACTGGAGTCGCCTGCCTGCAGATACTCGCTGTAGGGGAAATCAAGACCTACTTTGCGGAGACGCCTTTGCAGGTCTGAGAATTGCCCCCGCTCCCCCATCTCTTCCAGGCCCAGAACATCGGGCCTGATCGATCCGATCATCCGGACTACCGTATCCCGCTCGGATTCCGGCTTGCCAGCCTTAGCTCGAAGCTGGCCGTCGATCCGACGCGGCATGGTGATGTAGTTCTCCAGATTGTAGGAAGCGATTCGAAATCCATTCGTCCCTTCGGCATGGAGCGAACCTATATAGCTTAAAAAACAAAAGACGATCCCAAGCGCAGAGATCGTCTTCATGAACCGATCTTAGATATCTCTATCTCGATTCTGACGATCCGATCTTCAGGAAGGTTTCTGCTCGTCCTTGATAGGAGAGGGAGTGGCTGGCTGGGATTCCGCGGAGACGATGGGAGTGGACTCAACGATCGCCGGGGTGGCTGGAGTCGTGGGGGATGCAGTTGGTTTGGCGACTTCCTTGTCGAACTCATCCTTGGCCTTTTTGAATTCATTCACGCTCTGGCCGAAACCGCGGGCGAGTTCAGGCAGACGCTTGGCACCGAAGAGAACCAGAACGATCACCAGCAGGATGATCAGGTCGGGGCCACTCGGGATACCGAAGGCCAAGATAGGGTGGATACCGAACATTTGTGCGATCATCTTCATAATCTATCTCCTAACACTCTCTGCGATCCATGCAACAAAAAGTCCTATCCTTAGGTGAGAGCGCGGCTTAGGGATGCGATCAACTTTTCGGCGAGATTGTCAGACGGGCGAATTGGCATTAGGAATAAATCTGACCATGGCTGCCCAGTTCCGCGATTATTACGAAACCCTAGGAGTCGCAAAGACATCCTCTGCTGACGAGATCAAGAGTGCCTTCCGCAAACTTGCCCGCAAGCATCACCCCGATCTGGCCAAGGACAAGAAGGCCGCTGAGGAGAAGTTCAAGGAGATCAACGAGGCCTACGAGGTCCTCGGCGACCCCGAGAAGCGCAAGAAGTACGACGAATATGGTGCCAACTGGCAGCATGCTGGTAACGGGTTCCCTCCCGGTGGGGGTGGGGGAGGTCGTGGAGGTGCTGGCGCAGGTGGATTTGGAGGAAATTATGGCGGGGGAGGCGATGCCTCGGAGTTTCACTTTGGAGGGACGGGTTACAGCGATTTCTTTGAGCAGTTCTTCGGCACACGGCGAGGCAGGGGATTCAGCGGCGGCGGTGGAGGAGTCGATTTCGAGGAGACCCCTCAGCGCGGTCGCGATGTCGAGGCCGATATCCTGGTGACGCTCGAGGAGGTACTGCACGGGGCGACCCGTCAGATCTCCTTCCGCAAGGGGAACTCCCCGGATATCCAGACTTACACCGTCAAGATTCCGAAGGGCGTCCGCGAGGGTCAGCGTATTCGTCTTGCCGGTCAGGGTGGTGCGGGCGGTTCGCGCGGCGAGGCCGGTGATCTATACCTCCGGGTTAAGCTCCAGCAGCATCCCGATTACCGCTTCGAGGGCTCTGACATCTATTACGAGGCCGATGTACCTCCCTGGCAGGCGGTACTCGGCGGTGAACTCACTATCCCGACACCTGATGGAAGAGCTAAGCTTAAAATCCCTGCAGGCACGCAGAACGGCCGCCAGTTCCGCATTCCGGGGAGAGGTCTTCCGGGCAAGGAGGCTCGTGGGGATTTCTACGCGGTGATTGAAATTTCGATTCCCGAATCGTTAACACCTGACCAGAAAGAGCTTTGGGAGAAACTCTCCAAACTCGGCTGACAAAACAGAGTTGAATCAGGTTGTTATGGAAGTGAATTAAGGATTCATGAGCCTGTAACCTCTTCACCTTTTCACTTTCTCCACTCGTGTCCCAACTCGATTATCCCGAATCCTTCCGCGAATTGGTCCGCCAGTTCCGTAGGCTTCCCGGAATCGGTCCCCGGAGCGCCGAGCGGATCGCCCTCTGGATGATGCGCTCTCCAGATGCCAAGTCCGAGCAGCTGATCTCGGCAGTTTCCAAGGCTCGAGAGAGTCTGAAATCCTGCCGTCTCTGCGGATTCTTCGCCGAGTCGGAAGAGTGCTCTCTCTGCCGGGACGAGGCGCGTGCGGGACGCGAACTCTGCATCGTGGAGACGGCTACCGATATCCTGCCGTTGGAGCGAACAGGGGTCTTTCGTGGGCGTTATCACGCTCTCGGTGGGAAACTCTCACCATTGGATGGCATCGGGCCTGAGCAACTCCGGATCGGTGAGTTGCTTGAGCGTATCGGCGATGAGCGTCCCTCGGAAGTGATCCTTGCCCTAGGTGTCGATGTCGAGGGTGAGGCCACCTCCCATTATCTGGCCGAGATGATTGCACCGACTGGCGTCCACGTGACCCGGATCGCACAGGGATTACCCGCTGGCGGGGGTGTCGATCAGGCCGATCAGATTACGCTCCACCGTGCCCTCGCAAATCGCGGTGTCTACGGAAGCAATGGGAGCAATAAGTCATTTCCTTAAGATTTCCTTAAGTATTCATGATTTTGCCCCGGTTACTCCTGCTCTGCGTCTGCCTTTTGCTTGCGGCTTTTCCCACCAGCGGGATAGCTGCCGTTGATGAGCGTCTCAATCCGCTGGTGACCCTCATCATCCAGAGACTCCAGTTGTCACGTGAGGTTGCCTGGAGTAAATGCCAGGCTGGGATTCCTATAGCCGATCCCATACGGGAGGCACGGATGCTGACCGATCTGAAGGTCTCCGGAAGGCAGGAGGGCCTCTCCTCCGCAGAGGTGACCAGATTGTTCCTTCCCCAGATCGCCGCCTCGCGCCGCTATCAGGAGGAACTGATCGCCGGATGGCGTTCAGGTATCGATGTGCCCAAGATTAAGCCACTCGACCTTGCCGCTGAGATCAGGCCGCGGTTGGACAAGCTGAACCGCGAAATGCTCCGTCAGTGGGAGGTAGTCTGCCGTACTCACCTAGACTGGGCGGACCGCGAGGAAGCGGAGCGGATGCTTCGGGATCGGGGAATATCACCCGATGTCGCCAAGATCGCTGCCCGACCACTTGATCCTCAGGTCGCTCAGTGATTTTCAATCTTTTGTACTTTTTAACTTTTTAACCTTTTTAACTCCTTTAAACTTTCACTTCATGGCCACTCCGAAGATCGATCCAGCTCTCCATCAAGAGCGTAAGCCCGACTGGATCAAGGTACGTCTTCCGTCGAATCCCGTCTTTTTCTCAACCAAGGCGATGATCGCCGATCTCCGCCTTCATACGGTCTGCGAGAGCGCCCAATGCCCGAACCGCTGGGAGTGCTGGAGCGGTGGCACCGCCACCATGATGATCGCCGGAGATCGCTGCACCCGGGCCTGCGGATTCTGTGCAGTCGATACGGCCAAGCCCCTTGCCCTGGAGGAGGATGAACCTGAGAGGGTCGCCGAGGCGGTCCGTCGGATGAAGCTCAAGCACGTGGTTGTCACCGCCGTTGCCCGGGATGACATTCCAGACGGCGGCGCGGAACATTTCGCCCGCACGATCCAGGCAATCCGTGACATGGATGCCTCGGTCATCATTGAGATCCTGACTCCTGATTTCAATGGCAAGGAATCTTCCCTGCAGATTGTCGTCGATGCTGCTCCCCATATCTTCAATCATAACCTCGAGACCGTGGAGCGCCTCACTCCGATGGTTCGTTCCCGCGCAAAGTACCGCCTCTCGCTGGATTTTCTCAAACGCGCCCGCACTCTTGCCGATTCGCGCGATCAGAAAATGGTAACCAAGAGCGGTATCATGCTTGGTCTGGGCGAGGAGGAGAACGAGATCTTTCAGGCCATGGATGACCTGCGTGAGGCCAATGTCAGTGTGCTCACCATGGGCCAGTATCTCCGCCCCAGCCCGCAGCATCTTCCCGTCGTTGAATATATCACCCCCGAGACCTTCAATCTCTACGGAGAGATCGCCAGGAAGAAGGGATTCACTCATGTGGCGAGTGGTCCGCTGGTGAGGAGTTCGTATCATGCATCGGACTTCAATCCGATTGAGGGTTTGGCTGAGCAGGCAGGCCTGAATAGGTAATCCCAGTTTGTTTTTTTGTAAAAACTCCTTGCAGACTCTTTTGGTTTCCTATACCGAACAAATGAACGGTATATGAATCTCAGCATGAATCTCACCTCACGACAGAGTGAAATCCTCTCTTTCATCCGCAACTGCGCGGAGGAGAGGGGGGGTATCCCCTCGGTGCGTGAGATCATGGCCCGTTTTGGATTCAGCTCTCCGGCGACCGTGGCTAGCCATCTGGACCTCATGGAAAAGAAGGGGGCCATTCGTCGCAAGTCAGGGCGTTCGAGGAATATCATCCTGCCCGATCGTAAGATTCGGAAGTCCCTTCCGGAACTTCTTGAAGTACCCATTTACGGGATGATTCCCGCCGGTGTCCCCGAGGGCCAGGAGCAGGAAATGGATCGCAGTATCTCCGTCGATCTGGAGACGATCAAGATCCCACGCAATGCCAAGACCTTCGCATTGGAGGTGCGGGGTGATTCCATGATCGGTGCCGGGATTCTGGACCGCGATGTCGTGATCCTGGAGCATGCCGAACCTCGGAACCGCGACATCGTAGCTGCCCTGATCGACGGGGAGGTGACTCTGAAGAGGTATCTTGTGGAGGGAGGCATTCCCTTCCTTCGTGCCGAGAATCCGCTCTATCCCGATCTTATTCCTGCCCGGGAACTCCTAATCCAAGGAGTCTTCCGCGCGCTGATCCGCACCCATCTTCCTCACTAAGCAAAGAAAATATCACCAACCACAATTATGAAAACCGCCACCAAGTCCACCATCCGATCCACCGATGAGCTCTGGCAATGGGCTGCCCTGAAGAGGACATCCTTACATTCCCCGAAACCCTCGGCGGCTAGTGCCTTGACCCGTCACTCTTCCCAGATGGCTCAGGGGATTCTGAACCGTCTCTACGAACTTCTGCGAGTTACCGGCCGGTCGCGGAGGTGATTTTTTCCCGTGGGGGCGCAGAGGCTCTGAGAGGATATGAAAAAGACATGGATAATTTTTCATGCCGTCGAGTTAGACATTTTAAGTCCTTTTATCCCTGATCAATAAAAGATTCTTTCACTGCGTGCTCAGCGCCACTGCGGGATATTTTCTTCTTCTTTCCTAAAAGTCCAAACGCCTGCAGTCTAAACCCCTCCCTGCCACTTCCGTGGCGCGGCTAGTTCGACTGATCCGTTGTGGGCTGATCCTGATCCTTTGACTTCTCTGCCTTATCGGTCTGGTTGTTGGAGTTATTAGAGTCCGTGGAGGTCGACTTGGATTCCTTCTCTTTATCTTCCTTGGAGCCATAGACCTCCTGGAGGACTTTGCCGATGAGTGGTGCGGCGTGGCTGCCTCCATGGATGTTGTTATCGCCGGGTTCTCCCTCATAGACGGCGGCAAAGGCATACTGTGGATTTTCGGCGGGAACAAATCCCGCAAACCATGCTGCGGTACGCTGCTTCTCCTTGTTCCCTCCGCCACCCCATTGGGCGGTGCCGGTCTTTCCCGCGACATGGTATCCTTTCACCTGTGCGTGATGGGCTGTCCCCTGTCCATCTTCTGTTACGGCCACGAGAGCTTTTTTCAGCGTCTCCATATCCTCGGACTTGATCTGGATTTCGTCCCGAAAACGGTCCGGGTAGGCGGAGACAACTTTGTTATCGATGCCCTGGATCTGCTTCACGAGCCGTGTTTGATGGAATTGTCCGCCCGTCGCGATTGCCCCGTAAGCCTGGGCCATCTGGAGAGGGGTGATGACGATGGCACCCTGTCCGATGCTCATGTTGGCGACATCACCCTTGAGGATCTTCCGCTTCTGGGTGCGTAGCATGTATTCATCGCTAGGAATGATGCCGCCCGATTCGGCTTTGAGCGGGATACCTGTTTTCTTCCCGAGTCCCAGACGTTCGGTCCAAGTGATGATGTTTTGTGCCCCGATCTTGATGCCGGCCTGAATGAACCATGTGTTGCAGGACTGGGTGAGTGCCTCGACAAAATTCAGACGACCCGCATTGGTCTTCTTCCAATTGTGAAAGGTGAAGTTGCCGATATCGATAGCAGTGGGACCGCTGTAGATATCGTTGGCGGTGAGTTTGCCTGACTGGAACCCGGAGAGTGCGACAAAGGTCTTGAAGGTAGAGCCGGGGGGGTAAGCGGATCGGTAGGCCCGTGGTAGCAAGGGCGTGGAAGGATCTTCGCTGAGTTGTCTGTAGATCTCGGGATTCAGGATCGGAACGAAGTGGTTCGGATTGTATTCTGGCCAGGAGGCCATGGCATGGATTTCACCCGTCCAGGGATCGATTACCACGATGGCCCCGCGCTTGCAGTTCTCGCTCAGGACCTTCTCGCAGATGCGTTGCAGATTCTGATCAATGGTCGTGATTACGTTGTCGCCGGGAACGGGGGGTTGGGCGATCCTTTCCGAGGTCTTCCGCCCATCCGCATCGTAGGTGACATGGATGCTGCCGGGGTGGCCTTTTAGCTGGTAGTCGAAGGTTTGCTCGATCCCCTCGCGTCCCTCGCTCTCGGTGAAGATGAGGTCCTTGTTCTCGATCGGACGGATGGAGAGCGGAGCTTCCTTGCCCGTATAGCCGATGATGTGGGAGGCAAGTTGCCCATTGGGATAAATGCGCGCGTAGACTTGCTGGAGCACCAGGGCACTCGTGAGGCCCCGTCTGGCGGCCGCTAGTTCCTCGGGCTGCAGATCCTCAAGCAGAGTCAGCGGTAGGAGCCCGCGGTTGCGGTAATGATTCAGGATAGCCTGATCGCGCAGCGAGATCTGGCGTCCAAGAAACCCCTTTGCGAACGTGATGTGTTGGTGGGCAAAAGCCAAGACCTTGGCTTCGTTCCAGTCGAGCGGGGTGGGGAACTGAAGCGCCAGATTGTAACTGAGACGACTCTGGGCAAGCGGATAGCCGTTTCTGTCAGTGATCTGACCTCTCGGGGCGGGAATTCCAAGCTGGAAGGTCCGGGCCTGCTTCTGGGTCTCCCAAGTGGGTTTGGGATTCTCATCCACGGGTACATTCGTCCCGTTGTTCATCTGTGCCGCTGCCGGGAAGGCGAGAACAAAGAAGCAAAGCAGGTTAAGAAGAAGGATCCGTGCGCTCATGGTACGGTGACTGTGGCTCTTGGCGTGGTTATGTGGGGAGGCTTCAGGTAGATTGGCTCGGGAGTTCCCGAGATGAGGAAAGAGGGATCGTTCTTTTCCGCAAGGATTGCAAGTCGCACGGCACTTGGGGTAGCAATCACCAGGCTCTCGATTTCAGGCAAGGCTGCCGACCCGAGTACGGGCAGATCGGCATGCGAGCTCAGATGACTCAGTGTCTCTGCGGGAGAAAGCAAACGAGGTTCCTCCACGAATACCCCTCGTTGAATTCGCGCAATCCAGTAATGGCCTCCCCGTGCATCCCCAACAGCCCAGAATTCCTCAACCGTCCCATGCAATGCCAAGGATGATGGTATGGCATGAAGCGGGAGATTCCGCGCCGTGGCGAATCCTCTGGCTGCTGCAATTCCAGCACGCAGGCCATTATATGATCCGGGACCTAGTCCTACGCAGAGTGCATCGGGACGCCCGCATCTCTCCACGGTATCCCGAAGCCCCTCGAAGAGAGCCGAGGAGTCGGATCGCGCATGGGGAGTCTGCTTTTCAAAGAGAACCTCCGGTACTCCTCCTTTGAAGTAAACGAAGGCAACTGAGGAGACCGGTGATGAGGAGTCTAGCGAAAGGATCTTCATCGTTATTTCAAAGGATTTTCCAGCGGAACTTGCGGGCCTCTTCCGTGCCCACGAGCTGTGGTTCGATCCGGATCCTTAGCGTCCCGGGAGGGAGGATGGAGGCAAACTTGTCTCCCCATTCGATGAACATCAGCCCGTCATGATAGTAATCTTCCAGTCCAAGGGCTAGCACCTCGGACTCGGATTCCAGCCTGTACCAGTCCGAGTGATGCAGGCGGTTTTCTCCCCAGCCATAACTTTGAAGGAGGGTGAAGGTCGGGCTGGTCACATCTTCGGTGATCCCCATGGCGAGGGCCGTTGCTTTGACGAAATGAGTTTTCCCTGCACCGAGCGGTCCCTCCAGACTGACCACGCCTGACTTCAGCATCAGCGGCAGGAGTTCTGCGGCAATAGCCGCAGTTTCCTGAACGCTCCGGGCAGTATGTTCTCCCAGCTGATGGGTGACGGGATTGTCGGTTGCCATTTTTGAGGCATTCTAGTTGGGTTACGGAGTCTAGCAATCTTACTGGAATAATCCTTCATAATTCATCCTTCATAATTCATCCTTTTCTTATGTTCACCCCGACCCAACTCCCTGCCTGGAAGGCACTCGAAGCCAATCGCGACCAGATCGCCAAGACAACGCTTAAGGAGCTCTTTGCCGCCGATCCGAACCGAGGCGAACGCCTGACCGCCGAGGCCTGCGGCCTCTACCTTGATTACTCGAAGAACCGTGTCAACGACGAGACCCTCAAGAACCTTGTCCAACTTGCCAAGGAAGTCGGACTGGAGGAACACCGTGACAAGATGTTCGCCGGTGGGAAGATCAATATCACCGAGGATCGTGCCGTCCTCCATGTTGCCCTCCGAGCCCCTAAAAATGCGGTGATAAAGGTTGACGGCGTCGATGTCGTTCCCGAGGTGCACAAGGTCCTCGAGGCTATGGGTTCCTTTGCCGACCGCATCCGCTCCGGCGAGTGGAAGGGCCACACCGGCAAGCGCATCAAAAACGTGATCAATATCGGCATCGGCGGCTCCGACCTTGGCCCCGTCATGGCCTACGAGGCGCTCAAGGCCTACAGCGACCGCGACATGACCTTCCACTTTGTCTCCAATGTCGACGGCACCGACTTTACCGAGGCTGTCCGCGATCTCGATCCCGCCGAGACCCTCTTCATCGTATCCTCGAAGACCTTCACCACGCTTGAGACCATGACCAATGCCAACAGTGCCCGCGAATGGTCGCTTGCTGGTTTTGGCAATGATGTCACTGCTGTTGCGAAGCACTTTGTCGCCGTCTCAACGAACGCCGCCCAGGTCTCCGAGTTCGGCATCGACACCGCGAACATGTTTGGATTTTGGGATTGGGTCGGTGGCCGCTACTCGATGGACTCCGCGATCGGTCTCTCGACCATGATCGCCATCGGGCCTAAGAACTTCTCTGATCTCCTCGCTGGCTTCCATGCCATGGACGAGCACTTCCGCACGGCCCCGCTCGAGAAGAACCTCCCCGTTCTACTTGGCCTCCTCGCCGTCTGGTACAACGACTTCTTTGGGTCCCAGAGCATTGCCGTGCTCCCCTACGAGCAGTACCTGAAGCGCTTCCCTGCTTATCTGCAGCAGCTCACCATGGAGAGCAACGGCAAGTCGGTCCGTCTCGACGGCACCCCTGTCACCTTCGACACCGGTCCGATCTACTGGGGCGAGCCCGGCACGAACGGCCAGCACTCCTTCTACCAGCTTATCCACCAAGGAACACGCCTCATCCCGTGCGACTTCATTGGATTCAACAAGGCGATCAACGAGCTGGGTCACCACCACAATTATCTCATCTCGAATATCTTCGCGCAGGCCGAGGCACTCGCCTTCGGCAAGACATCGGAGCAGGTGAAGGCTGAGGGGACGCCCGATTGGCTGAATCCCCACCGCGTCTTCGAGGGGAATCGTCCGTCGAATGTTATCATGGCCGACAAACTCGACCCGCATACCCTTGGCGTATTGGTCGCTCTCTACGAGCACAGCGTCTTCACACAGGGTGCCATCTGGGGAATTAACTCCTTCGACCAGTGGGGTGTGGAGCTCGGCAAGCAGCTTGCCCAGCACATCATCCCCGAGCTTGAGTCGCCGGCTGAGCCTGAGCTTAAGCATGACAGCTCCACGAACGCACTCATCCGCCGCTACAGGGCGAAGAAGTAGGCCCGCAACCAATAATCAAGTCATGGCGCTTAAGATCGAGGTCCTTGCTGATGATGACGCGGTTGCCAAGGCTGCCGCAGGAGTAATTGCCGCTGCCGCCCGTGAGGCAGTGGCCGCACGTGGTGTCTTCACCCTAGCTGTGAGTGGCGGCAAGACTCCCTGGGCCATGCTCAAGGATCTTGCAGCTGAAGAGGTGCCTTGGTCCCAGGTCCATGTCTTCCAGATCGATGAGCGCATTGCTCCCGAGGGGGATCCTGATCGGAACCTGACCCATCTGCATGAATCTCTCTTGGGCAATGCTCCTATCCCTAAGGCGAATATCCATGCCATGCCGGTCAATGCCGAGGATCCCGTCGAGGGAACCAAAGAATATGAGCGGGTTCTTCAGGAGATCTGCGGGAATCCCCCGACACTCGACATGGCCCATCTTGGCCTTGGGCCCGACGGGCATACCGCTTCATTGACTCCGAATGATCCTGTTCTTGAGGTCACTGACAGGGATGTGGCCCTCACCGATCCTGTGAATCTCTACCAGAACCGCCGCCGGATGACCCTTACCTACCCGATGATCAACCGCTCCAGAAAGATCATGTGGCTCGCCACAGGAGTTGCAAAGATCCCTATGATCGTAAAGCTGAAGGCGGCCGATCACTCGATCCCTGGAGGAAGTATCACTCAGGAAAACGCGTTGTTACTCACCGATACCGCAGCAGCAGTAGGCTTGTAGCGGCTTGGGATTGAACGCGGGCGTGGCCCACGCCGCTACCCTTTTTCAGGAATCCCTTCGGCATTTCAATCTACTCCCGCCAGCCCAAGTTCAATCCTCAGCCTATGCCGCATGGTGTTCCTGAAGGGACTTCACCGTCAGCGGTGCCTCCGCCATAGACTTGATCGCTGAGGCGCTGGCTGCGGCGGCCCGCAGGGTGGTCATGATCGGGATGCGGTTCGCGACGGCGGTGCTCCGGATCACTACTTCGTCGGCACGGGGTTGTTTGCCGGCCGGGGTGTTAATGATGAAGTGCATCTCTCCGTTCTTGATCATGTCGACGACATTCGGGCGTCCCTGGGCCAGCTTGTTGAGACGCGTGACGGAGATGCCGGCGGCCTTGAGAAGAGCAGTAGTGCCGTCGGTCGCATGGATTGTGAAACCAAGATCAGCGAAATCTTTTACGATAGGAACGATGGCCTTCTTGTCGGAGTCCTTCACGCTGACAAAGAGGTTTCCCTTGCTAGGGAGCCCTGGGGCGGCGGCCATCTGGGCCTTCGCGTAGGCGCGTGGGAAGTCAGTATCGATGCCCATGACTTCGCCGGTGGAGCGCATTTCGGGTCCGAGGGTGATGTCGATACCGGGGAACTTGATGAAGGGGAAGACGGCCTCCTTCACGGAGTAGTGCTTGGGGATCACTTCTTGTGTGAAGCCAAGACCCTGGAGCGTTTTGCCTGCCATGATCTTTGCTGCTAGCTTGGCTAGGGGTACGCCGATCGCCTTGCTAACAAAGGGTGAGGTGCGGGAAGCACGGGGATTCACTTCGAGCACGTAGACCTCCTCATCCTTGACCGCGTACTGGACGTTCATGAGTCCGCGGACATCGAGCTCCAGGGCCATGGCCTTGGTGGCGGAGCGGATGGTCTCGAGAACCTTCGGAGAGAGTGAGACGGATGGAAGCACACAGGCGCTGTCACCGCTATGGATGCCAGCCTCTTCGATATGCTCCATGATACCGCCGATGACGCAATCCGTGCCGTCCGCCAGGCAGTCGACATCAACCTCGGTGGCATCTTCTAGGAAGCGGTCCACTAGGATCGGGCGCTCGGGGCTGACCTCGACGGCTGTGCGGATATAGCGACGGAGATCCTCTTCGGTATAAACAATCTCCATGGCCCGTCCTCCAAGAACGAAGGAGGGGCGCACAAGAACGGGGTAGCCGACCTTATTAGCGACCGCGACGGCTTCCGATTCGTCAATGGCAGTGGCTCCCGTAGTCTGGCGCAGCCCGAGCTTGTCGATCATTGCCGAGAAATGCTTCCGATCCTCTGCCATCTCGATGCTCTTGGGCTGCGTGCCGATGATGGTGACCCCACGGGCCTGAAGCGGCGCGGCAAGGTTCAGCGGAGTCTGGCCGCCGAACTGGACGACAACGGCGTCGCACTCCTCCCTCTCGTAGATATTGAGCACATCCTCAAGGGTGAGGGGCTCGAAGAAGAGCTTGTCGCTGGTGTCGTAATCCGTGGAGACAGTCTCGGGATTCGAGTTCACCATGATGGTCTCATAACCCTCTTCCTTCAGTGCGAAGGCGGCGTGGACACAGCAGTAGTCGAACTCGATGCCCTGGCCGATGCGGTTGGGACCTCCACCAAGGATCATCACCTTTTTCTTGGTTCCCTGACGGGTCTCATCCTCGTCGCCGTAGGTGGAGTAGAAATAAGGGGTCGCGGCTTCAAACTCGGCGGCGCAGGTGTCAACGAGTCGGTAGGTCGGCTCGACCTTCTCGGTCTTGCGCTTTGCTCGGATGGCATCCTCAGTTATTCCGGCGATCTGTGCCAGCTGGCGATCGGAGAAGCCAAGCTGTTTGGCCCTGCGCAGGTTAATATTAGAGGGATCCTTTCGGAAGGAGATTTCCTCTTCGACGATCTCCTGGATGTTGTCGAGGAACCAGGGGTCGATGGAGCTGATCGAGTGAATCTTCTCCGCGCTGAATCCCGCGAGGAAGGCATGACGCACGGCGAAAATGCGCTCGGCATTCGGAATGCGTAGGAGCTTCTCGATCTGTTCGTTGTCCCAAGATCCGTCAGCCTTGCGGGGTTCGATATCCTTCGCGTCGCAGCCGAGACCGAAGCGTCCCGTCTCGAGCGAACGGAGGGCCTTCTGCAGGGCCTGTTTGAAGGTCCGTCCGATGGCCATCGCCTCGCCGACGCTTTTCATCTGACTGGTGAGGGTGGGATCAGCCTTAGGGAACTTCTCGAAGGTGAAGCGGGGGATCTTCACCACGCAGTAGTCGATCGCAGGCTCGAAGCAGGCGGTCGTGGTCTTGGTGATGTCGTTCTTGAGTTCATCCAGGCGGTAGCCGACGGCAAGTTTTGCGGCAATCTTCGCGATTGGGTAACCTGTGGCCTTGGAGGCGAGGGCCGAGGAGCGCGAGACCCGGGGGTTCATCTCGATGACGATCTGGCGACCATCCTTCGGATTCACAGCGAACTGGATGTTGGATCCTCCGGTCTCGACGCCGATGGCCCGGATGACAGCGAAGGAATCATCGCGCATCTTCTGGTATTCCTTGTCGGTCAGCGTCTGGATCGGGGCGACGGTGATCGAGTCACCGGTATGAACACCCATCGGGTCGAAGTTCTCGATCGAGCAGATGACAATGCAGTTGTCAGCCGTGTCCCGAATGACCTCGACCTCGAACTCCTTCCATCCGAGAAGTGATTCTTCGATCAGGACCTCGGTGGTGGGGGACATATCGAGTCCCCGGCGGGCGATGGTCTCGAGCTCCTCGCGGTTGTAAGCAATGCCGCCACCGGCTCCACCGAGCGTGAATGCGGGACGGATGATCAGCGGGTAGGTGCCGATCTGCTTCGCGATCACAAAGACCTCGTCGATTGTGTGGGCGGCGCCTGAATTCGCGACCTCCAGACCGATCTCGATCATGATCTGCTTGAATAGGGTACGGTCTTCGCCCCGCTTGATCGCCTCGGCATTGGCCCCGATGAGACGGACTCCGTGTTTCTCGAGAACTCCCCTATGGACGAGCTCCATGGCGGCATTCAGCGCAGTCTGACCGCCAAGGGTAGGCAGGAGGGCGTCCGGCTTCTCCCGCTCGATGATCTTCTCGATCATCTCCGGGGTGATCGGCTCGATGTAGGTCCGGTTGGCAAACTCCGGATCGGTCATAATCGTGGCCGGATTGGAGTTCACTAGAACCACCTCGTATCCCTCTTCGGCGAGGGCCTTGCAGGCCTGCACTCCCGAATAGTCGAACTCGCATCCCTGTCCGATAACAATGGGGCCTGCTCCAATCAGGAGGATTTTCTTAATCGAGGTGTCTTTGGGCATGATGAAATCTTGAAAGCAGTTCCCAGTACTGAATCGGGAGAATTATTTTTCCGAAGCCGTGGGTTGATGCGCCTGTTCTTATAACCCGAAGCCCAGCGGGAAATAAGTGAAAAAGGAACTTTCCTTCACTTTTCCCCCCGCTGCCGGATCAGGAGAGTCTACGGAAGACGCGTTACCATAATGGTTGTCTCTGCGGCGCTCGGGATCAGGATGACTTCTTCCGGTAAGGAAGGAATCAGCATGAACCCGCCCGGTCGAAGGGTCGTGCCGGAGCACTCCACCTCACCCGTCAGGCACGTGATGATGGAGAAGTCTCCTTTGGTGGCGATATTCCTCGGTAAGGGGAGGGGGATCTTCTCGACATGAAAGTAAGGGCAGTCGGCAACCACAGTTTGCGAGGAAGAAGTCAGTGCCGGCTCGAAATCGTTGAAATTGATGGAAGAGAGTGATTCCTGGATGTGAAGGTTACGGGGCTTCCCGTCGAGACCCCGGCGGTTCCAGTCAAAGACTCGGTACGTCGTGTCGCTGTTCTGCTGAACCTCGACGATGACCAGTCCCTCGCCGATGGCATGCAGTCTTCCACTCGGGATGAAGATGCTCTCCCCAGTGTGAGCCCTCACACTGTGAAGCGTCTCTTCTACTGTGCCATCTTGGAGAGACTGCTCGAAGTCCTTACGGGAGACACCCTTCTTGAGTCCGGCATAGACGGAGGCTCCTTCGGTGGCATGGAGAAAATACCAGCACTCCGTCTTCGCTTCCCCATACATGGCTGTGGCGGTCTCCACCGGGGGATGTACTTGGACGGAGAGACGCTCACGGGCATCGAGGAGCTTGATCAGAAGGGGAAAACGGGGGGAGGGGTTGGACGCGTGTAGGGAGCCGAAGACCTCCTCTCGGTGTCCGATCCACAGGTCGTGAAGCGTCTTCCCCATAAGAGGGCCTTCATGCACCACGCTCTGGGCTTCGGGTCGGTCGACCATTTCCCAGAGTTCACCCACCGGAACCGCGTGAGGGAGAGTTTTACCCAGCAGGGTCTCGAACCGGCGTCCCCCCCAGACGCGTTCCATGGCCAGGGGCTCGAAAGTGATCGGAGAGGAAAGAATCATGTATCGTCCACTAGTATCCCCAAGATGCCTGCGATTGCCAAGACCACTCGGTATCCTGCAAGATGATCGGGATGGTCTCGACACGACGTAAACGCTCCTTAGATGAAATAACCGGGGTCCTTCTGCTTTTTGGGGGAATCCTACTCTTTCTCGCACTCTGCTCCTTCGAGCCAAGGGATGTTTCCCCCTGGCTACCGTATGCTAAGCACGCTCATTCCTCGGAATATCCGGTGAACTTCATCGGTCGTGTGGGAGCGGATATAGCAGGCCTGTTTTACTTTCTCTTCGGAGGCGCCTCCTACTTCGCCTCAGTGGCCTTGGTGGGGCTCGGAATAGCCAAGTTCACGACTCCGGAATTCCGACTCGGCATCCGCTTGGGATGGGCGCTTGTTTTTGTCCTGAGTTGGTCGACCCTGCTTGATTTGCAGCATCTGATTCTGGGTGACTGGCACGAGAAATTCAACATTCAGGGGCCCGGCGGATGGTTCGGACACCGGATTGATCTGGTGCTCGGGCGACATGTGCTAGGCACGCTCGGATCTGGTCTTATCTTCATGGCCCTTGCCCTTGTCAGCCTCATCCTGGCAACAGGATTCCATCCGATCTTGGCATTACGCCGTGCTTTTGTTTTTTTGGTTTCCATCACTGGAATGCTCTCTGGGTTCCTGATCGGGTTAATAAAAAAGAGCCTTGCCAACCGGAAAAAGGAATCCGATGTGCCGGAGGAGGTTGAGTCTTCACGCTACCGTACGGGCAATCGTCGTAAGTCTCCTGCCGTGGAAACCAAGGTCGAAAAATTGTCGGAGGAAGATATTTCCCTCGGAATACCTCTGCCTGGGGATCTCCCTTCGCCCAAGATCATCGATGCTAGCGTTCCAGCACCTGCGCGTAAGCCGACGTTGGCCGAAGTGATGAAGGGCAAAGCCAACCCTAAGCAGAGTGATTCCCTTCCTGCTGCCGGTGGTCTTGGTGAGTTGAGTTTGGAGGAATACACGTTGCCCGGCTTTGATCTTCTGGAGACCTATGATGATGAGGGGCACAAACCCGCTGATCCTGCAGAGCTTCAGGGAGTACAGAAGATCATTCTGGAAACGCTTGCCCAATTCGACATCGAGGCCTCTCCCGGAGATATCACCAAGGGTCCCACGATCACACGCTACGAAGTCTATCCCGCCACCGGCGTACGCGTGGAGCGCATCTCGGCGCTGGAAAAAAATCTGGCTCGTGCCACACGTGCGGAACGAATCAATATTCTGGCTCCGATTCCCGGGAAGGACACCGTCGGCATCGAGATCGCCAACTCCAGCAAGGTAAAGGTGAGCATCCGCGAGCTTTTTGAGAGCGAGGCCTGGCACACGACGAAAGCCGCCTTGCCTCTTGCTCTAGGCAAGGATGTCTACGGGCATGCCATCATCGCCGATCTCGCTGCGATGCCCCACCTCCTTGTGGCAGGTGCCACCGGCAGCGGCAAGAGCGTCTGTATCAACTCCATCATCACCAGTCTGATCTTCAAGCACACGCCCGAGACTCTGCGATTCATCATGATCGACCCTAAGGTCGTGGAGATGCAGGTCTACAATGATCTCCCCCATCTGGTGACTCCGGTCGTGACGGATCCGAAGAAGGTCCTCTTGGCGTTGCGCTGGGTGGTCGACGAGATGGAGAAGCGCTATGGCATCTTCGCAAAGGTGGGAGTCAAGAATATCAGCGGCTTCAACAGTCGTCCCATGCCTGAGAAAGCGGCGGCGACTGTGACAGAGGGCTCCTCCGAAAGGGAGGAAACTGCCGAAGTGAGCGAGATCACTAATGATCCCTTCGGTTCGACCACTGATGCCAATTTGGAAGGTCAGGAGGAACCAGCGGTGCCGGAACTTCCATTCAAGCCCGGCGACGACATGATCATTCCGGACCAGATGCCTTTTATCGTCGTGATCGTCGACGAGTTGGCCGATCTCATGCAGACAGCGCCTGCCGATGTCGAGGGGGCAATCGCCCGCATTACGCAGAAGGCGCGTGCCGCCGGAATCCACATGATTGTGGCGACACAGACGCCCCGCTCAAGCGTCGTCACCGGAGTCATTAAGGCGAATATTCCCTCCCGCATCGCCTTTCAAGTGGCCTCGGGTCTCGACAGTCGGGTTATCCTAGACATGAACGGCGCAGAAAAACTCCTCGGTAAGGGAGACATGCTTTATCTGCCGCCCGGGAGCGCTAAGCTCACGCGGGCACAAGGCGTCCTAGTCACCGATGAGGAGATCCACCGAGTCGTTGCCAATCTCGCCACTCAGGCCAAGCCTGTCTTTGAGCCGAGTATCTCGGCCAAGCTCGCCTCAAACACCATGCCGGAAGATGAGATCACCGACGAGGAGGAGGATCTTGTCGACAGGTGCCTCGACATCATCCGTCAGGAGAAAAAGGCCTCCACCTCCATGCTGCAGCGTCGTCTGCGTCTCGGTTACACCCGTGCCGCCCGTATTGTCGACATTCTCGAGCAACGTGGCATTCTGGGACCTAAGGATGGGGCGAAAGACCGCGAGATTCTCGTCGATCTGGATGGTCTGGACGACTGAGGGGCTTATCCTTTCCAACCTTCATCATTTATGTTTTTTCAACCGACATCACCAGTCAGGCCGCTTGGTCCTCTTCTCCGTGAGGCGAGGCAGGATCTTGGGTTGAGCCTTGGTGAGGCGTCACGGTTCACAAGGCTTTCCGAACAGGAGATCGAACTGATGGAGGAGGGGGTATCCATGAATCCCGATGTAGCCCGCATCCATGCCGTGACCTATGCGCGAGCCCTGAGGTTGGATCTGCTTTCCATCCGCGACTCCTTTCCCTCCATGCCGGAGCTGGTACCCAAGAACTGCCAGTATCTCTCCAATTACGCACGCCCTCTGAAACCTCCCTTCGAGTGGAGTCTGGAACTGCTAGCTCCTTTAGCTCCCTTGGGACGTGCAACCGTTTATCTCCTGCTGGTGACCACACTCCTGAGTACCTGGGGCGTGATGCGCCAGCTGTCGCGTGTCCGATCCATTCCTTGGATCACCAGCAACGCCAGCCTCTCTTCCTTTTCCAACCGATGATCACGACCCAAATTCCTGAACCCCGCAAGATTGGCCTGATTAGCCTTGGCTGTGCCAAGAACCTCGTCGATGCCGAAATACTGCTTGGAGATGCCAAGCTCCACGGCTACGAACTCACGACCGAGAACGACGAGGCCGATGTCGTCCTTGTCAATACCTGCGGGTTCATCGATCCGGCGAAGGAGGAGAGCATCAATGCCATCCTGGAGGCTAACCGCCGTCGTCTTCATGGTGCAAAACCGGGACAAAAGCTGGTCGTGGGTGGATGCCTTTCCCAACGCTATTCGAGTGATCTCGCCATTCAGCTGCCCGAAGTAGATGCCTTCATGGGTTTGGATGAGATCAAGAGCGCTGGCTCGTTCTTCGACCGTCTTCTTGACGACGAGCGTGAAGAGACGGGGGCCTTGGTCGAGGTCTCACGCCGTGCCGCCTACATTCCCGACTATGACACTCCGCGTGTCCGTCTCACGGCTTCCCACACCGCTTATGTGAAAATCGCCGAAGGATGCAATCACCCCTGTTCCTTCTGTGTCATCCCGAGGATGCGCGGCCGTCACCGCAGTCGCACGATCGAGTCCGTGGTGAAGGAAGTTGAGGGACTGGTGGCTTCCGGCGTGAAGGAGATCAATCTCATCAGCCAAGACACCACCTACTATGGAATGGATCTCTGGGAGGAGAAGGCCGGACCGCGTCAGCCGGTCGATGAAGCCAGAGGCCCCGGACTTCCCGCCCTGCTCGACGCCCTGGCAGCGATCCCGGGCGAGTTCTGGATCCGTCTTCTCTACACTCATCCAGCCCACTGGAGCGACGACATGATCGCCGCTATCGCCCGAAATCCGAAAGTAGCCCGCTATGTCGATATGCCGCTCCAGCACATCCATGACGTGATGCTGGATGTCATGCGCCGAGAAACGGACCGCGGACATATAGAACGCCTGATCGACCGGATGCGCGCCGGTATTCCCGGACTGACGATCAGGACGACCTTCATTGTCGGGTTCCCCGGAGAAGCCGAGGAGCATTTCGAGAGTCTTTTGGAATTCATGAATGCCCGGCGTTTTGAGCGTCTGGGTGTCTTTAACTATTCCCGTGAAGAGGAATCCCGTGCAGCAAAGCTTCCGGGTCAGATCCATGGCGGTACCAAGAAGCGCCGTCACCGCGAGGCGATGCTTGTCCAGCAGGAGATAGCCGTCGAACTCGCTCTGGAGCAGGTGGGTAGGGAGATGATTGTCCTTGCGGACACTGCTGGATTCGGGCGCACCGAGGGGGATGCCCCGGATGTTGATTGCCGCGTCCACTTCACCAAGCCTGTGAAGGCGGGGGAGTTCCACCGTGTGAGGATCACCAGCACCCGCGGCTATGATCTCGAAGCGGAGCCACTCGTCGATTAGGAAGCGGAGTCGAGATTCCCGTAAGATGAAGTTTTCGTATTCCTTCCCGCTGACACGGGCATTTAGCCTCTATCTGGGGCAGATTGCTTTCCTGGTCGGCGAGACATTCAGGTCGATCTTTCTCGGACGGATCCGCTGGCGTTTGGTTCTGAACCAAATCGTTGAGATAGGATTCGGTTCCCAGGCTGTCGTCATCATCACGGGGATTTTCACAGGCGCCGTGTTCACCGCGCAGATCTTTTTCCAGTTCAACGCCCTGAACATGAGTACGGCAGTCGGGCCCGTGGTATCCATCGCTCTCTGCCGTGAACTCGGCCCCGTCCTTACCGGACTCATGGTGGCAGGACGCGTCGGAGCAGCCATCTGTGCGGAGATCGGGACGATGAAAGTCACTGAGCAGATAGATGCCCTCCGCGCCCTGGCTGTCAATCCCGTCGATTACCTCGTGGTGCCCCGTGCCGTGGCGATGATGATCTCGATGCCCTTGCTTGTGGGGGAATGCATCTTCTTCGCCCTTACAGCCAGCTATTACGTGGCCACTCGGATCCTGAACGTGAACAGTGTCTTCTTTCTGCAGCACATGTGGTTCTACACACACACCAAGGACATGGTGATGGCGCTGACCAAGGGATTCGTGTTCGCCTTGATTGTTGTCTTTGTCGGATGCCAGCAGGGACTCACGACCAGCAACGGTGCCGTCGGAGTGGGACGCTCCACGACCGAGGCAGTTGTCATCAGTTCCCTGACCATCCTGATGATCAACTTCTTCCTGACGATGGGACTGAACATCATCTTTCCAGCCGGAGGGAAGTTCTGATGACTTCCTTGGGTAACAACCTTATTGAGGTCCGTGATCTCCGCCAGAGCTTCTCCGGACAGGAGATTCTGCGCGGTGTGAATCTCAACATTCCCCGTGGTGAGACCATCGTGCTTCTGGGTCAGAGCGGCGGAGGAAAGAGTGTTTTTCTCAGGCACCTTATCGGGCTGATCCCCCCACTCTCGGGATCCATTAAGATCGACGGCGAGGAAATCGCCCATCTCGACGAGCGTCAGCTCGAGCCGATCCGTCGGAAGATCGGGATGCTCTTTCAGGACGGGGCACTCTTCGACTCGATGACGCTTTTTGAGAATGTGGCATTTCCCCTGCGTGAACGCGGCGAGAGGAGTGAAAAAATCGTCAGGGAGAAGGTTGCCAGATCACTGGAACTCGTCTCTCTGGAAGGGCAGGATCAGAAGATGCCTTCCAATCTCAGTGGAGGCATGCGCAAGCGCGCCGCTCTTGCCCGCGCCATCATCACCGAGCCCTCCTGCATTCTCTATGACGAGCCGACGGCGGGCCTCGATCCCATTGTTTCGGACACGATCAATAAGCTCATTAGGCGCATGCAATCCCAGCTCAAGGTGACCTCTATCGTCGTGACCCACGACATGATCAGCACCAATTATATTGCCGACCGGGTAGCACTTCTCCGCGAGGGACTCATTCATTTCGACGGCTCACTTGCGAATCTTCACTCCTCGACGGACCCGGTGATTACGGATTTCATCGAAGGGCGTTCCCACGAAATCGACTAAGAGACTAAGATATTCCCGTTATTCTACTATGGACACTACCAATACCTCCAATCAGCTCCGGGCAGGATTCTTCATGATCCTCGGCTTCCTCTGCATCGGATCACTCGTCATCTACTTCGGACGATTCGGCGAGGGAGTGAAGAAATATTACACCCTGACCGTTGAGTATCGGAATGCCAGCGGTATCGTGAAGGGTGCGGACGTCATGCTGGCGGGTGCGAAGATCGGAGAAGTGGCCATTCCTCCTACGGTGCTGCCCAACATGCGCGGCGTTGCCGTGCCTCTGAAGATCGAGGAGACGGTCCAGATCCCGCAGGGCAGCGTCTTCTCTATCGGAAGCTCTGGACTTCTCGGGGACCGCTTCGTGACCGTGACAATGGACGACCATAACCTCAATCCCCAGCCGATCGCTCCGGGTACCGTGATCAAGAACGGACAGAGTGAATCCAGTATCTCGGAGCTCCAGCGTCAACTTCACGACGAGATCCTTCCCAAACTCAGCTCGGCCTTGGACAACATCGATGCCGTGAGCAAGTCGCTCCATGATGATGTCTTCAACAAGCAGGGTGTTCAGAATCTACAGATGACGCTCGCGAACTTCCGCACCACCAGCGACGCGATGGCGGCCTCTTCAGGGGAACTCAAGGGAGTGATGGCCAAGGCCAATGTCTTCTTGAAGAAGGGCAATAACGCGATGGATTCCGTTCAGGGAGCGACAGGGGATTTCAAGGCCTTCGTGACAAACCTGCGCCAGCACGGGATCATCTTCTATAAAGACAGTGCGGGCTCGTCTTCGGGGCCACTCAAAAAGCAGCCTTAAAAAGCATCTTAAATTCAAGCGACGAGTTTATGGAACTCACGCTTGTGGTTCTCGCGGCAGGGATGGGTAGCCGCTACGGAGGACTAAAACAACTCAATCCCGTCGGCCCCTCGGGAGAGATCATTCTCGATTACCCCGTCAGAGATGCCCTCCTAGCTGGTTTTACCAAGGTGATTTTCGTGATTAGGCGCGGGATGCTTGAACTTCTCCGTGACACCGTAGGCTCCCGCTACGAGGGGCTCATGGCCGTGGAGTATGCCTTCCAGGAACTGGAGCCTTTGCCCGGCGGACGCGTCTCGCCGCCCAGGCGTGAAAAGCCGTGGGGCACCGGCCATTCCGTCCTGGCGAAATCTTTGTTCACGGCAACGTGGCCAATGCGGTCGTCCATACCGACTTCAACTGTCTCTCGGTGATGCAATTCGCCGTCGATGTCCTGAAGGTCAAGCACATCATCGTCTGCGGTCACTACGGTTATGGTGGTGTCCATGCCGCGCTCCGAGGCGACCGGGTAGGGATAGCCGACAACTGGCTTCGCCACGTGGACGACGTGCTTCAGAAGCATCAATCCCTGCTGTCGGGCTTGCAGGACGAGACCACGCGCCTAAACCACCTTTGCGAGCTCAATGTCATCGAGCAGGTCGCAAACATCTGCAAGAGCACCGTGGTTCGTGATGCCTGGGAAAGGAAACAGGAACTCACCGTGCATGATTGGATCTACGGCATGAGCGACGGACTTCTCCGCGATCTTCACACCAGTGCTCATTCCACGGAGAGCGCCAAGACCACCTACTTGAAAGCGATTTCTTCTCTGCCTGAATAATACCATCTCTCATCATTAAGCGGACTCTCTGGCTGGTTCTTTTGGCGCATGGCGTTGTCGTCATCCCTCTGGTTACCAAAAGGTAGCCATCGGTCTTCCTCTTCTCCCTTCACCAAAATCTCTGCGCCATAAAGTCCACCTATCCTCTGAGAGGTGTTAAAAGGGGAGAAAATTACTTTTCAGTCGGCTCGTTAGCTGCCTTCCAGCCCGCGATGCCCGGCTTGAAGTGCTGGACGTTCGTGTAGCCTAGTTTCTGTGCAGCTTCCGCAGCACGGACATAGGCGCCGCAATGCTCATTGCCGCAATAGGCCACGATCATGGCGTTCTTATCGGCGGGAAGAACCTTGGCCAGATCAGCAGTGTGGGCCGTGTAGTCGATGGCACCCGGAATATGGCCGTTGGCATAGGAGACGGGGCCATTCACGTCGAGCAGAGTCACCTTCTTGGTGGCAATATCCGACTTGAGATCAGCGAGGCTGATGTCTGGGAAGGAAGCGGCAAAAGCATTCAGAGTGAAGAGAAGTGATGCTGCTAGGAGGAGATGTTTCTTCATAGCGGAAACGTACCATGCCTCATCGAAAGCGCTAACGGATTTTATTCCTCTTTCATTCCTAGGGGTTTGACTCGATGGTCGGAAGCCTATGCCTCTGGTCACCTAGCCTCGGGATACAGGCGATCAGGGCCTTCGTGTAGGGGTGTTGGGGATTGCTAAGCACTTGTTCGCTCTCTCCATACTCGACGATCTCACCCCGATACATCACAGCGACGTTGCGGGCCAGACCTCTGATAATGGCGAAGTTGTGAGTGATCAGCATCACCGCCATATTGAGATCGCGCTGGAGTTCGCGAAGTTTATCGAGAATCTGCTTCTGGATCGTGACATCCAGGGCGGTGGTAGGCTCGTCGGCGATCAGGAGATCCGGTCGGGCCGAGAGGGCCATGGCAATCATGACGCGTTGCTGCATTCCTCCGCTGAGCTGATGGGGATAGTCATGGAGTCTGGTTGCAGGATCAACGATGCCGACGGCATCAAGCCAGCGGATGATCTCGGCATCGATGTCCGTTACATCGGGGCGGTGGTGCTGGATCATCTCGGCCATCTGGCTACGGATCGAATAGACGGGATTCAGCGAGGTGGAAGGTTCCTGAAAGATGTAGGCGATCTTGCCACCGCGCACCTTGCGGAGCTCGGCATCGGAGGCCGTCAGCAGATCCTGCCCCTCGAAAGTGATACTTCCGGCCTGATAAACTGCTGGAGGTGTCGGCAGGAGTCGCGTGATAGCAAGGGCGGTGACGCTCTTGCCACTTCCGCTCTCACCCACGATCGCAAGTGTCTCTCCACGGCCGATTTCGAGCGAGACGCCTTTGAGAGCTGGAGTGATACCAGTGGGAGTGGAGAAACCGATTTGGAGGTCTTTGATTTTTAGCATAGAAAATTAGCTTCGGGATTCGGCTGCTTCACGGAGAGCGTCGCCCGCTAGGTAGAATGACAGTGAGGCAATCAGGATGGCGAGTCCTGGGAAGAGGTTGAGCCACCAAGCGTCAAGGAGGTAGGTCTTTCCGTCGGCGATGATGTTTCCCCATGTCGCCTGAGGTGGCTGGACACCGAAGCCTAGGAAACTGAGTCCCGCCTCCGAGAGGATCGCATCGGGAATCCCGAGCACGGCCGTGACAAGGATCGGGGCGGCTGCATTCGGCAGGATATGGCGCGTGATGATGTGCCAGGCATTCTGCCCCAGGACCCGGGCTCCCTTCACGTATTCGGTTTCTCTAAGCGTCAGGAATTCGCTTCGGACAAGACGGGCTGTCCCGGTCCAGCTCACCAGTCCGATCACGATGACGATATTCAGAAGACTCGGTCCCAGCAGCGCGACCACGGTGAGGATCAGAAAGAACGTGGGGAAGCAGAGTAGCGCATCGACTGCACGCATCAGGATCTGGTCGATGATACCACCGAAGTATCCGGCCACGGCCCCCACCACCATGCCGATGCCAAGCGACACCGCCACGGCGATTAATCCGACAGTCAAAGAGATCGAAGCTCCGTGCAGCATCCGTGAGAGGACATCACGACCGAGATTGTCCGTTCCGAGCCAGTGCTGCGGGCAAGGGGGAAGGAGTTTCTGCTCTAGGTTGGTGAGGTTCGGGTTGCAGGGCCACTGATGACCCGTGATCGAAAGCAGGAATGTCCCACCTGCCGTGAAAGCGAAAATCAGGATGACCACGACCGAGGCGATCGCGACCGGATTCGAGCGGAAGCGACGCAATACCCTGTATCCTGGTGACTCGGAGGCTGGAGACTTAGGCATGGAAATAGGGATGAGGGATGCCTTGTAAAGGTTATTCGAGACGGACCCGGGGGTCGACGGCTGCCGAGAGGAGATCGGAGATCAGATTGCCTAGCAGCACCAGGGCCGCCACGACGAAGTTCAGGGCAACGAGGGTTGGATAGTCGCGCTCGAGCACGGCCTCATAGCCGAGCCTTCCCATGCCCGGATAGGCAAAGATGGTCTCGATGACAACGGCCCCTCCGATCAGGGCCGGCAGGACCATTCCGATCCCGGCAATGATAGGGCGGATGGAGTTGCGTAGGGCGTGCTTGTAGAGGATGACCTCCTCGGCGAGTCCCTTGGAGCGTGCCGTCCGGATGTAGTCCTCCCGCAAGGATTCAATCATCGTGGCCCGGAGATAGCGTGACTGGGAGGCGATGCCCCCGAGTGCTAGGATCGTGGCCGGAAGGAGGAGATGCCAGAGGGTATCGAGTCCCGAGCCCAAGCTGTTCGGGAACTCGATCCCGTAGCTATGGGTGCCCAGAATTGGCACGCCGAACCCTTTCACCAGGGCGACCACCATCATGTAGGTGATCCAGAATCCGGGCAATGCGATGAAAAGAAAGGCGATGAAGGAACCCAGGGCATCCTGCCAATGTCCGCTGTAGCGAGCCGCAGTGACTCCCAGAAGTGTGCCGAAGGAGAGGGAAATCACGATGGAAGTCAGATTTAGAGCCACAGTCGCCGGCAGGCGCTCCAGGATCCTCGACATTACGGGGCGATCATCCTTGATGCTGCGCAAATTACCGGTGAAGAGATCCCGCATGATGAGCGCGTACTGTTCGTGAAGTGGACGGTCGAGATGGAACTTTTTCCGGAAGTTGGCCTTCACCTCGGCAGAGATCTTCGGATTCAGCTCGCCCCACGGGTAGGGGCTTCCCGGAGTGAGGGTCACGATGAAAAACGAAATGATGCTGATGATAAAGAGGAGCACTACGCTGAGGGCGAGACGGCGGATGATGAAAGAAATCATGGCGTCGGATAGTGGTTACTTAATTATCTGCGTAGCCCGAATCTTCGGAATGTACTCGGGCCGATAGAACCACTCCATGTCGTAATCCCAACCGGCCTTGGTCATGGTGACAGGAGAGTCGATCCACTCACCCGGTTTGGATCCCGGTCGACGGATGCGGTAGCTGTTCTTCCACATCACGGAGGTTCCTTCCGGCACAAAGAGAAAGGTGTAGGGCTGATCCTCATAGATCGTTTGCTGTAGTTTGGCTGCAAGCCTGATGATCTCGGGACGGCTGTATTCCTGACGCAGATCGGTCAGGAGATGGTCGACATCGGGATTGTTATAGCCGACGAAGTTGAGCTCCTCCGGATGAGTCTGGCTGGAGTGCCAGATGGCATACTGGTCGAAGTCGTTTCCGAGCCCCCAGCCCAAGACGATAGCATCGAACTCTCCCTTGTTCACAAAACGCTTGAGCAGCACCGACCACTCGTAGATCTCGACCTTCACCTCGACACCGATCTTCTTGAGATCGTCCTGAACAAGCGTGGCGATGTCGCGGCGGACCTCATTGCCGTTATTTGCCAGCAGAGTGAAGGAGAGTCGCTTTCCTTCCTTCACGCGCATGCCGTCGGGTCCCGGCTTCCAGCCCGCTTCATCCAGGAGGGACGCAGCGGCTTTGGGATCGTAGGGCAGCGGTTGAACCCTCGGATCATAGAACCACATCTTTGGAGTGAAGATGCCGTTCGACTGCACGCCGTGTCCATAGATGATGTATTTGATCATCTGGGGGATGTTTATAGCCTCCGCGAGTGCCTTACGCACTCGCAGATCCTGGAACATCGGTCGTCGGAGATTCCAACCGATGTAGTTGTACATGTTGCCTGCCGAACTGAATAAATCGAATCGCTTGTCTTTCTCGAAGCTCTTCACGGCCCATGGATCGACGGCCCAGAAATCGACCTGCTTTGTCTGGAAGGCGAGTTGCAGGGTAAGGGGATCGGGCAGGACGCGGAAGACGACGGAGTCGAGCCAGGGGGAGCCACGGAAGTAGTCGGGGTTTTTTATGAGACGGATGAACTCATTGGTTTTCCAGTTTCCGAACTTGAAGGGACCAGTGCCGATCGGGTGGCGATTGTAGATCTCGGACCACTTGGCGGGTTCTACCTTCTCGAGAAGATGGGCCGGGAGGATGCTCTGCATCCAGCTCAGCAGGGCTGGGGAGAAGGGCTTCTTGTAGCGGACGACAACGGAATAGGGATCGGGTGTCTGAAGTGATGAGACCAGCTCGAAGTCAGAACTGCGGGGGGAGGCGACCCTCTCGTCCATGATTGCATGATAGGTGAAGGCGACATCGGCCGAGGTGAAGGGGGCCCCGTCATGCCAACGGACATCCTTGCGCAGAATGAAGTGAATGATCGGTTCGGCCTTGAAAGAGCGTTCCTTGCCTCCCTTCTCGAGTGGGGGAAAGGACAGGGGATGAAAGCCGGCCTCACTGAGTATATGAGCAATATTTTCCGAGTCCGTGAGGCCCGGTTGACTTAGAGTCAAAGTCAGATTCTTTCCGTTATGTGCGGTTGTTGTGATGCTAGCGGAGTTGCTTGGCTGATTCCCATTCAGGAATGTGAGTGCCTTGGCAGCTTCCTCTTCCAAGCCGAACTGAAAGGTCGTTTCCTGAGAGAGATCCCATGTTGTGGCGAGATCACCGACCACTTCCAGATCCTGATTGTACTTCAGAAGGCCATTAAACATCAGTCCGGCTACCTGGGCGGAGGCCGAGTCGGCCTGCTGGATGGGATTCAGTGTCGAGGGCTCCCCGATGGTGCCGATCGACATCTCGTTCTTCTTGGCCACGGAGAGGAAAGAGGCGTTCACGAAGGCCGCCACTAGGAGCAGGATCAGCGTAATCGGAATTCCGTAGAGAAAGAGACGGATGGAACGCATTGTAAGGGAGTAAAAGGCTTTTAGGCTGAGGGCTTTTAGACTGATAAGCCAGAGAAGAGATGCCCGTTATGGAAATAGTATTTCATGTTTAAAGACATACTCTTTTCCTTTCCTGAGTTTCTGAGTTCCAGATTAAAAGGTATAGATTTCAAAATTCATGCCCCAAAAAATCACCTTTGGAGATTGTTCGGTGAGGGACTCCCTGCTTTGCTTCTCGGTTCATTATGAAAGTCACCACCGAACAGAAAGAGACCTGCATCGTCGACCTGCACATTGAACTTCCGCCCGAGCGCTTCCAGTCTGAGTGGAAGGAGGTCGGCAACGAGTATCGCCGTCTGGCTAACCTTCCGGGTTTCCGCAAAGGCAAGGCACCCCTCGCTATAGTCGAGAAGAAGTATGGGCAGGATATCGAGCAGGAAGTGACCCGCAAGTTGCTCGATGCTGCGGTGCGCGAGGCGCTCAATGAGCAGAAGCTCTCCCCGGTCCAGAGTCCAAATGTCCGTGACGTCAAGCTGGAGGGGGATCGCTCCCTGAGCTTCACCGCCACGGTGGTGGTGCGTCCTCCCGTAAATCTCCCCGAGTTTAAGGGGCTGGTCATCACGGTCGAAAAGCCCGTCGTGGATGAGGAGCAGGTTGCACAGTTCCTAGATGGGTTGCGCGGTGATATGGCTGAGTTCAAGACCGTCGAGGGACGCGATCTGGCCATGGGTGATTTTGCGGTTCTCGATTACGAAGGCTCCATCGAGGGAAAGACGCTGGCCGAAACCTACCCCGATCTCCAGCCGACCTATGTCGGCCGCAAGAATTTCTGGATCAAGCTCGAGGAGGATCGTCCCATCCCAGGACTCGCGGCCACGATGGTTGGCATGAAGACTGGCGAGACGCGTGATTGCACGGTCACTTTCCCCACAGAGTTTGGGGAGGAGAAGCTACGCGGCTACAAGGTGACCTACAAGGTGACCCTCCATGAGATCAAGGAGCGCGAGCTTCCTCCCCTTGACGACGACTTCGCCTCGAAGCTCAGCCCTGGCAGCACGATGGATCAAATTCGAGAGCAGGTCCGCGAGCGTCTGACCGTGAATGCCAGTCAGAACTTTGCCAGCACAGTCCGCGGCGAAGCCGTGAAGCAGCTGCTTGCCATGGTCTCGTTCGAGGCTCCCTCCTCGATGGTCCAGCAGGAGAGCACCACAATTCTCAAACAAATCATTCAGGAGAACCAGTCCCGCGGCGTGAGCGAGGAGGAGCTGCGTTCCCATCAGGAAGAGCTTCTCGGCGCAGCCCGCCAGAGTGCCGGCGACAAGGTGAAGCTGAACTTCATCCTGGGTGAGATAGTCGTTAAGGAAGGTATCAGGGTTTCCCGAGAGGAACTCGCTTGGCGCATCACCAACATGGCCGAGCGTTATCAAATGACTCCTCAGAAGCTTCTCAAGGAACTGCAGAAGCACCGTGCCATCGCGGGTATCGAGGAAGAGATTTCTCTGGGTAAGGCCCTTGATGTGGTCGTCTCTCATGCTAGAGTGAATGGAGAAGATCCGAAACCGATCGCCGCCAATCCCGAACTCACCCATTCCCATGATGAAGAACCCCATGTCCATGGCCCCAGTTGCGGGCATGACCACTAGTATGATGACCAATTCCCGTCCTCAGTCCTCTATGCTTGTCCCGATGGTGGTCGAGCAGACCGGGCGTGGCGAGCGGAGCTACGACATCTATTCCCGTCTTCTTAAGGACCGGATCATCTTCATCGGATCAGGCATTGATGACTATGTCTCCAATTTGGTGATTGCCCAGCTCCTCTTCCTTCAGATGGAGGATGCCAAGAAGGACATCCATATCTACATCAACTCCCCAGGCGGTTCCGTCACGGCGGGCCTGGCGATCTATGACACGATGCAGTTCGTCACCTGTGACGTGAACACCTACTGCATGGGAATGGCCGCCAGCATGGGGGCATTCCTGCTCTGTTCCGGAACCAAGGGGAAGAGGTTCGCTCTGCCTAATTCGGACATCATGATCCATCAGGTCTCCGGTGGAGCCCAAGGTACTGCCAGTGACGTGGAGCGCAGTGTCGAGTTCATGTACAAACTGAACCGCCGCTTGGCCCGCATCATCGCTGAGAATACTGGTAAGAGCGAGGAGCAGGTCCGTAAGGATGCTGATCGGGATTATTACATGACCGCGGATGAGGCTAAGGAATATGGCATCGTGGATGAAGTAGTGAAGTCCCGGAAGGAACTCAAGAATCCACCCGAGAAGGCCAAGGATTCCGTCGAGTAATCCTAACCTACTTTATCGAGGTCGATCCTTTCCATGGCCAGAACCAGTAATCTCACGATGTGCTCCTTCTGCGGAAAGAGCCATGCCGAGGTCCGCAAGCTTATTGCCGGACCCGGTGTCTACATCTGCGATAGTTGCATCACAGTCTGCAAGGGAATCCTGGACAAGGAAACAGTCGAGGGTACTGGCAATCAGAGGGCTCACGAACTAAAGGTTCCGAAACCCTCTGAGATCCGCCGGGAACTGGATGCCCATGTCATTGGCCAGGACCTTGCCAAGCGCACTCTCTCAGTTGCGGTTCACAACCACTACAAGCGGATCGCGATGGAATGCGACGGATTCTCACCGGGACTCCTTTCCGAGGGGTTGGCCGACGTGGAGGTTGAGAAGAGTAATGTGCTTCTGATCGGCCCGACCGGTTCAGGCAAGACCCTGCTTGCCCGCACGCTTGCCCGCATCCTGGATGTTCCCTTCTGCATCGCCGATGCCACGACACTCACCGAGGCCGGATATGTCGGTGAGGATGTCGAGAACATCGTCCTGCGCCTACTTCAGAACGCTGACTACGACGTGAAGAAGGCTGAGATCGGCATCGTCTACATTGACGAGATCGACAAGATCGGCCGAAAAACCGACAATGTCTCCATCACGCGCGATGTCTCGGGCGAGGGAGTCCAGCAGGCACTTCTGAAGATCCTTGAGGCTACCATGTGCAATGTCCCTCCCCAGGGCGGACGCAAGCATCCGCATCAGGAATATATCCAGCTAAACACGCAGAATATCCTCTTCATCTGCGGCGGTGCTTTCGTAGGACTAGACAAGATCATCCAGAAACGCACCGCAGGGAAGACCCTCGGCTTCCATGCCAAGACAAATGATCTCGAAGGGCCGATGGATGAGATCAAGATTCTTGAGTCCGTCGAACCCGAGGATCTTCTTGCCTTCGGCATGATACCAGAGTTCATCGGTCGTCTTCCTGTACTGACGACCCTCCAACAGCTCAACGAAGAGGAACTGGTACGCATTCTCACCGAGCCTAGAAATGCCCTGGTCAAGCAGTTCACCAAGCTTCTGGCTATGGATGACATTTCCCTCACGGTCACCAAGGATGCACTTATTGCCCTTGCCGAATCGGCTCTTAAGAAGGGGACAGGCGCACGTGCCCTCCGCTCGCTTCTCGAGAGGATCATGCTGGATGTCATGTATGAGGCTCCTGATCGCGAGGATTTCGCCGGAGTAACTCTCAACCGTGCCGTGGTCGAAGGGCGGAAATCAGCCTTGATCCGACGCCGTCAGGAGAAGGACGCTGCTTGATTCCGTGGTCAGGAAAGCTGATCTCGAGGTAATTCCGACCCCCGGGCGGATGGCGCCCAATCAGGATCTTAGGGCAGCTAGGGAGGAGCTGATTCTCAAATCACGATCCTTTCAGAAGGTGGAATGCGATTTTGGAGCTTCCAAGGGGAAATTTTTATCCGAGAGCGCCCTGCTGAATCCGTCGGTTTTTTTCGCAGGAATCGAGGGTATTTCCGACCGAGTGAAGCGAGGAAATAGGAAGATAGAGCACCAGGGAATTCCGAATGCGGCTCTCTGGAGGGGTTGGGGGAAAGAATCTCTCGATGACCTTATCCCTGCTGGATTTCTGGATACACTCCATGTCTCTTTTCCAGATCCTTGGCCGAAGCGACGTCACTGGTTCCGGAGGTTGCTGAATGTGTCTTTCCTAGAGGTAGCTGTGAACAAATTGAAACCTGATGGTGTTCTTCGGCTTCAGACCGATCACCTCGGATATTTTGCTTCCATGAAGGATCAACTCAGTTTGCACGGAGGATGGATCGAGACCCCATGGGAGGATGATCTGCAGAGGCCTGTTACCGAGTTTGAGACGATTTTCAGGGCGAAAGGCGATCCTATCGGGAGGATTGCGGTGAAGAGGTTGAAGGGCTGAACCAAGCCGGTGGGAACCGGCGCAAAAGGTTCGTGGGAACGAAGCTTAGTCATGCCGAAGGCAGTCCGAGCATCGCTCGGATGGCTGATCCGGGAGGATCGACAGACAATAGAATGCCGAAGACATCCCGTTAGGGCGGCACGGCTTGCCGGGAGGCAAGTGCCGTCAAGAGTTGAAGAGTTGAAGAGTTGAAGAGTTGAAGTCAGGCTTTTGAAAGTGACGGAGATTCCCCCAGAGTCGGAAGAAGCTGATGAGCAGTTGATGATGCGTATTGCTTTGGGGGATACCATGGCATTCCGGCTGCTGGTGGAGCGGCATCAGGGTCATGTGATCGCCACCGTGGCTCGGATGATCGGAATGTCTGATGCGGAAGATATTGCCCAGCAGGTCTTCCTGAATGTCTGGAAGTCTGCCCCACGGTGGCGACCGGAGGCCCGATTCACCACCTGGCTCCTGACCATCGCGAAGCGTTTGGTCTTTAACGAATCCCGCAGGCGTGGCCGCGCAAGGTTGATTCCCCAGTCACGGGATCCGGATGAGGAGCACGCGGATCATCCCGAAGGAGCTCCGGGCCCCGATCAGCAGATCCTCGAGAGGGAACTGCATGAGGCGATTGAACGGGCCCTTGCTTGTTTGCCTGAGAAGGAGCGTCTGGCGGTGATCATGCGGCGTTATGAGAACCTGCCGTACGAAGAGATAGCCAACGTGCTTGCAATGAGTCTGCCTGCCGTAAAGAGCCTTCTTTTCCGAGCCCGCAACACGCTTAGGGAGAAGTTGGGACCCTATTTGGAAGGTTGAGTTTTTGGCGCTTGCCTATCGGCTTTCAGCCTTCAGTCTATCAGCCTGATCATGTCTTCCACCGAACAAGTCCTTGTCATCCGCCGCTCTCTTTTTGATGAGCTTGGTTCCTTTCACGGCCTCAATCCCGAGATCGGCCGATACCTTCCTGTCTTTCTCCAACCGGGCAATCATTTCTTTGTTCCCCGTGGCGAGGCTGAGGAGGATCCGTCGCTTAAGCAGCTGATTCCCTATGTGGTTGTGACCTCCGGGGAGAAGATCCTTCATTATCGTCGCGGAAGTGCTTCAGGGGAGACCCGGTTGCTGAAAAAGGGCTCTGTCGGCATCGGCGGTCATATCAATGATGGGGACGGACTTGGAGAAGCCTTTGATTCGGCAGCCTATCAGCGGGCCCTCATGCGCGAACTGCAGGAAGAGCTTTCCCTGGGCAGCGCCTTTATCGAGCGTCCGCTAGCCCTCCTCAATGACGATACAAATCCCGTGGGAGCCGTTCACTTGGGGATTGTGCATCAATGCCATCTTGCTGAACCCGAGGTGACGGCCAATGAGGAGGCGATTGCCGAAATTGGATTTCTCAGCCGCGAGGAACTGGTGGAGCGCAAGGATCAGCTGGAAAGCTGGTCCCAAATCGTGCTGGAAGGTTGGGGGAACCTCAGGACGATCGGTTGATTGTGTGGGGTTGCGTGTGGGCAGCCGCTACCAGTTCTTGATCCAAGTATTAGCGCTGCCTGAGTTACCTGCCGTTGACCAGAGATCGTAATTATTGGTCCCGTTATTCGGTGATCCGTTCGTGTAGATGTAGTTATAGGAGTAGCCAAAGGGATCCAAATAACCGGAGGAATCGACCGATTTGGATTTGAACTCAAAGTAGACCTTGCCACTGCTTGGCATGAGGTTGGTGATGAGAACTGATGAACCTGATCCTGTGGGGTAATCTCCATTATCAGCCTTGTAGCTTTCCAGAGCTGCTCCCAGTGCAGCGATCTCCGCCTCGGTCCGTGAACGAGCCCCCTTTTTCTGCACGCTACCGGCCGCTGCCAGCACCAATGAAGCCAAGATGGCTATGATGGTGATGACGATCAGCAGTTCTATCAGAGTGAAACCTCCGGAGGATGTTTTTTTGTGGGGGGTGATCATGTCTTTTATTGCTGCATGCCGCTGATAATACTGATGAGCGGAAGGAAGAGCGCGATGACGATGGCTCCGACTACTACGGCGAGAAATACGATCATGATAGGCTCCATCATGGAGGTGAGTCCCGCAACGGCACTATCTACCTCGTCGTCGTAGAGATCAGCGACCTTCAGGAGCATTTCGGGAAGCTGACCCGTTTCCTCGCCGACGTCCACCATGCTGATGACCATTGCCGGGAAGACGCCGCTCGCCTCCATCGGACGAACGATGGATTCACCTTCCTTGACCGCGTCATGAATCTTGGAGATCGCAGTGGAGATGACGGCGTTGCCTGCCGTTTCCTTCGTGATGTTAAGGGCCTGAAGGATGGGGACGCCGCTGGTCACGAGGGTTCCGAGCGTGCGGGTGAACCTGGAGATACCGTTCTTACGCGTCAGATCGCCGAAGAGAGGTGCCTTGAGTATGAACTGGTCGAAGAGCACTGCTCCCTTTGGTGTGGAGGTCAGGTACTTCACCCCGAAGACGATGGCACCTAATCCAAGACCGAGTTCGATAAAGTGATGTTGAACACCCCGGCTTGCCCCGATGACAATCTGAGTAAGGAGGGGGAGAGGTTTTCCACCCAGCATGTCAGCAAAGATCTGCTCAAATTTCGGAACGATAAACACCAAAAGGAATCCCATGATAATGACGGCGATCACCATGACGATGGCCGGATACATCATGGCTGATTTCACCTTGCCTTTTACTTTCTGGGCCTTCTCCTGAAACTCCGCAAGTCGGTTAAGAACCACCTCGAGTACGCCGCCGAGTTCGCCTGCCTTGACCATGTTCACATAGAGCTTGTTAAAGATCTTGGGATGAGAATTGAGGCCGTCACTGAACGTTCCTCCCCCTTGGACCGCCTCGGCAAGCTCGGTGATGGTTTTCTTGAGGACGAGATCAGGTTCCTGCTTTCCAAGAACTGTAAGGCCCCGAAGAAGTGGCAAGCCTGCGTCGATGAGCGTGGCCAACTGCCTGGTAAAAACCATAAGTGTGGCACTCTTGATTGTCTTCTTTTCGAGGAAGGGAATGGTGATGCTCTTGCCCTTGGAGGAAGCGCTCTTGGCGGTTTTTGCGCCCTTCCCCGCTTTGGCCTTGGTGGTTCGGGCCTGCTCCTTGACGCTTGTTGGAAAGAGCCCTTGGCTTCTCAGGGAGTTGACCGCCTCGGATTGGCTGGCGGCATCGATATAGTCACTGATCTGTTGTCCCTGGGCATCAAGGGCTACGTACGCAAAGGAGGGCATCCCAATTGACTACTTCAATGGGAATGATCCTGTCGAGCTGAGATCCGCTGAGATAGGAAATTCCATGGTTACTAAAGTCGCCGTATCAAGCCCCAGCCAGATACGGATTGTTCGCTTTTTCTTCGGCAATCGTTGTGGAAGGACCATGCCCTGGAAGAACGACGGTCTGGCCGGGCAGGGGAAGCAGTTTTGTGGAGATGCCGGAGAGGAGTAGATCGCGGTCACCACCAGGCAGATCCCAACGTCCCACCCCGCCGGCGAAGAGCACGTCTCCGCCGAACAATAGATTCGATGACGCCTCGTGAATGCAAAGGCTGCCCGGGCAATGGCCCGGGACCTCGAAGAGGTCGAAGGATCTTCCCAGAAGGCGCTGCCTGGAACCCTCGAGAAGTTTCAGATCTGCTTCCACTGGCTCCACCTCAAGATCGATCCCGAACCTTCTCAGGAGATTCCTATCTGCCAGCATCGTCTCAGTAATGGGGTGCATTGCCACCGTGCAACTATGATGGCGTGCCACGGCGGCTGCATCCCAGACATGGTCATAGTGACCGTGGGTGAGCAGAAGCAAGGCGATGGGAATATCTCGGAATGCCTCGGCGGAACCTTCGGGGGCATCAATCAGTATGTTTCCTTCTGGGCAGGCAACCAAATAAGAGTTGGTCTCAAGCGCTCCTCCGGTGAACATTTTGAGGCCCTCGTGTGTCTGATCCTTATCCATTTCATGATGTTTGCTTTTCCTTCATCTCTCTGCAACGGTTCTATTTCATGACCAAGACAAAGAAGTTGTTGTCACTGCTGCTCTTATTGCTGGTTTCTAGGATTGGTGTCTCTCCGACCAATGCCGCCAACGAGACTGCCTCCACGGACATGTCTCCTGTTGCTGCTACCGTCGCACGGATGCTGGAACAGGGGCATTACCTCCACCCACTCTCCCTTTCTGAAAAGAATCCCCCGCGGCTTGAGTCCGAGCCGCCCGAGACGATGTCGGAGCGGGTTCTGAAGAACTATTTCAATATGCTCGATTACACGCATCTCTATTTCACCAAGGGGGATATCGATGAGTTTATCCAGCGATTTTCCCCAACACTCGCCCCGGATATCCTCCGTGGCGACCTGGCGGCTCCACGCGAGATCTTCACGAGATTTCGACAGAGAGTTGAGGACCGTGTGGCCAAGGATAAGAGCCTGGCCGCGGCCCCCCACGACTTTGCCAGTTCCAAGAGCGTCGAGATTGATCGCAAGAAAGCGCCTTGGCCCTCCGACCTCCAGGAGGCTGACAGGCTCTGGTCGGATCGGATCGAAGCCGAACTTCTTCAGGAAAGTCTCAATAAGCATCCCCTGAATCCTCCCGCCAAAGTGGTCAGTAAACGATATGACCAGTTCCTCAAGAGCGTCAACGAGCAGAGCGACGAGGACGTAATCAAGACCTTCCTTGTGGCGCTTTCCCAGAGCTACGATCCGCATTCCGAGTACATGAGCCCCTCGGACATGGAGAATTTCAATATCCAGATGAGGCTCTCACTGGTAGGGATCGGGGCCGTTCTCCGAACCGACGACGGCTATGCTAAAATCGTGGAGGTCGTCCCGGGAGGGCCCGCTGACAAGGATGGTCGATTGAAGGCCAATGATCGGATCGCGGCCGTTGCTCAGGGCAAGGAACCTTTCGAGGATGTGGTCGATATGAAGCTGGACAAGGTCGTGGAGAAGATCCGCGGGGCCAAGGGGAGCCAGGTGCGCATTCAAGTAATTCCGGCCAACGCCACCGATCCCTCGAAGCGTCATGTCATCGAGATCACACGCGAAGAAGTGAAACTCAAGGAGTCCGAAGCCAAGGGTGAAGTGATCGATTCCACCAATACCGAAGGCAAGAACGTCAAGATCGGATGGCTCACCGTTCCTTCGTTCTATGCCGAGATGGACAAGCATGGCGCAGGGGATGCGAAGAGCACCACCAAGGATGTCCGCCGGATTGTCGAACGCATGAAGAAGGAGGGGATCGAGGGACTGGTCATCGATCTGAGGCGCGACGGGGGCGGATCCCTTGAGGAGGCGATCAACTTGACAGGGCTTTTTGTCGGCAGCGGCCCCGTCGTGCAGGCTAAGGATGCCAATGGGAAAGTCACCGTCGCGAAGGATGAGGAGGGAGAGCCCTTTTACACAGGTCCCGTTGTCGTGCTGGCGAACCGTCTTAGTGCCTCTGCCAGCGAGATTTTTGCCGCAGCCCTCCAGGATTACGGGCGGGCTGTGATCGTCGGCGATCAGCGCAGTTTCGGCAAGGGAACCGTTCAGACGCTTCTGGATGTCGGCAAGTTCATGCCTCTTTTTCATGATGAGGGTTCCAAGGCTGGATCTCTCAAGCTCACGATCCAGAAGTTCTACCGCGTCTCGGGGGGCTCCACCCAGCATAGGGGAGTGCTTTCCGACATCGTCCTCCCGTCGCCCACGGATACTCCGGAGATCGGCGAGAGTTCCCTTCCCAACCCCCTTGCCTACGACGAGGTTGACCCGCAGCCCGTTAATAAATTCGCCTTCACATCACCTTTCCTCGAGACCCTCAAGCAGCGTTCCGCTGACCGTATCTCCAAGGATCCCGAGTTCCGGTACATCAATGAGGACATGAAGCGCTTTCGTGAGAAGCTCGACCTGAATCAGCTTTCGCTCAATGAAAAGATCCGCAAGGATGAGCTCGCTCAGGAAAAAGCCCGCAAGCAGGATCGTACGAAGGAGCGAAAACTTCATCCCGCGCAGGAACCTGCGGCTTATGAGGTCACACTCGACACGCTCGACAAACCTGCTCTCCCCAAAGTTACTCTCAAGAAGAAGCCTGTCAGGGTAAAGGAGGCCAAGGATCCTGATGCCGAGGAGGATGACGCCGATGTTGTCCAGACACCCGACCCCATCCGCCACGAGGCCATCAACATTATCCAAGATTTGACTTCCGATATGCAAAACCTTCGCACGGCAAAAACGGCCCAAGGGGGTTAGGTGAATAGCAAAACACGTTTCTTTTCTGTAGGTTTTAGGGCTCTGTAAAGTGCCGTCACGACAGGTTACTCGTTTGCTTTTGGGAGCATGATTGACAGGAGTGCATTCGGAACATAATTTCCTCACTTCAATCTTCGAACTATTGTGAGCGACTCCTCTTCCCAGAATACCCCTCCGGTGCCCGATTTGCCCACCGGTTCACCCTCTCCCGTCAAGCTTCCTCCACTGAAGCTCCCTCCTAAGCCTGTTCCTGCTGCGGGTGTGACCATTCCCGCCGCAGGAGTGTCGGTCGGATCCTCAACTCCTTCTCTGAGTCCTGGGCCTCTTAAGCCCCCTACGCCTCTAACTCCTTCGGCATCACCAGCACCCTTGGCTCCTCTTTCCCCCATAGCAGCTTTGAGGCCTCCTGGTTCAGCGCCGGGATCCGTTCCATCCGCGCCTCCTGTTTCTCCCTTGGCTGGAGTTCCCAAGCCACCCGTAGCCGTCACCCTTTCTTCCAAGGCTGTCCCGGCGGCGCCTGCTGTTCCTTCGGTGGCGCTGAAACCTGAGCCTGTGGTGCCACGTGCCGCTGAAACCAAGGCCATGCCTCAGGCGACGATCAAGCTCCAGCCTGCACCTGCCGCAGCTGCTCGCAAGATCGGCGAGTCAGCTACATCTGCGACAGCCACGACAACGACAACACCCGCCAAGTTTTCGGGCAAAGCCACAGGTAATGTTCCTGAAAATCTGAATCTCTCCGAGTCTCCTGATGTGATTGAAGAAGAGACCGCTTCTTCGTCCGAGTTGCCGCTTCCCTTGGTGATTGCAGTTGCTGCTCTTGCTCTTTTGGCATTTGGCATTCAGCTCTGGACCTTCCTCCTCTCTTAGTCTCCTTTTACTCACCAATACCGACTTATTATGGCTTCCGAACACGTCCTTGAACTCACTGATGCAACTTTCGATCAGACCGTTGCCTCATCGCCCGTCCTACTTGTTGATTTTTGGGCACCGTGGTGCGGACCTTGCCGCATGATTGCCCCGGTCATCGAGGAACTCGGTAAGGAGCTTGCTGGCAAGGTGACCGTGTCCAAGGTGAATGTGGACGAAGCGCCCGGTGTGTCTCAGACTCATCAGATCACCGCCATCCCGACGCTGATGATTTTCCGCAATGGAGTCCTCGCAGAGCGTATGACGGGTCTTTCCTCCAAGGCCGCTCTTTTGGAAAAGCTCCAGGTTGCCTAATTGTCCCATTGCCTGAGCCTAATTGGCAGGGGCTCCAGCTTCTCACTTCATCTCCCTATCGGTTCGAGTGACTGACTCCGCGGAAACGCCTCTTTCCTTGGGTTACTCGATGCCCGCGGAGTGGGAGAGACATCAGGCCACCTGGATTTCCTGGCCTCATGCGGATGGTCAGAGCTTTCCCGAGAGTTACCACCGTGTCCTTCCAACTCTTGTGAAAATGGCCTCGGTTCTTGCCGAGTCTGAAATCCTGAGAATCAATATTTCCAACTCCGAACAGCAGAGTGAGGTGAGGGGGCTTCTCTCGGCAGTCGCTCCCATGGAGCGCATCGAGTTTCACAACAATCCGACCCATGAACCTTGGTGCCGGGACCATGGTCCGATCTTTGTGAAGCGTCCTCTGGCGCCCCAGCTTGCAATCAACGACTTCGGGTATAATGCGTGGGGTAATAAGTATCCTCCCTTCGATGCTGATGATGTCGTCCCAACCCGGATCGCGCACCATTTCAGCCTCCCACTGTTCAACCCTCCGTTTATCTTGGAAGGTGGCTCAGTGGATCCCAATGGAGCGGGTGCCTTACTCACCACGGAGTCCTGCCTTCTGAACCCCAACCGCAATCCCTCGATGTCCCGCGATCAGATCGAGCAGGGATTAAGGGATTACCTTGGGGTGGAGCAAATCCTCTGGCTCGGTGACGGCATCGAGGGTGACGACACTGATGGTCATGTTGACGACATCACCCGCTTTGTCTCCCGTGACACCGTTATCACCGTCGTTGAGCCAAATCAGGCTGATCCCAACCACCTCCCCTTGAAGGAAAACCTCGAACGTCTTCGCGGCATGAAGCTGTCCGACGGAACTCCGCTTAAGGTGATCGAGATGCCGATGCCCCCCCGAATCGACCGTGAGGGGATCCGCTTGCCGGCTAGTCATGCCAACTTCTACATCGCCAACGAATCAGTGCTGATGCCCGCGTTCGGCGGTGATTCCGATGTGGAGTCCGTGGAGATCCTCGCGGAGCTTTTTCCCACACGCATGATCCGGCCGATCGATTGCCGTGAGTTGATCTGGGGACTGGGGGCTTTCCATTGCCTGACCCAGCAGCAGCCCGCGTAGTCATCAGAAATCCCTTTTTGGCGAAAATGTATCGGATGGATGCTTGCAAAAGCCTGTTCAGATGTTTGTCCTATCAGACTTACTTATGAATAACGCAATCCTCCAACTAGCAGCCCGCGATGCCCGCGGACTCGCCATCGACGCCGTCACTGCCTGCAAGTCCGGACATCTCGGCCTTCCCCTCGGCTCGGCTGATATCGGAGCCGTTCTCTTCGGTGAGGCACTCCAGATCGACCCAGCGGCTCCTCGCTGGATTAATCGCGACCGTTTCATCCTCTCCGCTGGTCACGGCAGCATGTTTCTCTACGCATGGCTGCACCTTTCCGGGTTCGACCTTCCTCTCGATCAGGTGAAGAAATTCCGCCAGCTCCACAGCATCACTCCGGGACACCCTGAGTTCCATGAGACTCCCGGAGTCGAGGCGACCACCGGTCCTCTCGGCCAGGGTGTGGCCAATGGCGTGGGATTTGCGATGTCCCAGAAGATGGCTGCCGCTCGCTTCAACACTCCCCAGCACTCCATTTTCAACAACCATGTTGTTGTTCTCTGCGGCGATGGATGTCTTCAGGAAGGTGTCTCGGCCGAGGCCTCCTCGCTTGCCGGTCACCTCGGTCTCGATAATCTCATCGTTTTCTTCGATTCCAACAACGTCACCCTCGACGCCATGCTGAATGTCAGCCAGAGCGAGGATGTCGGCGCCCGCTACGCCGCCTACGGCTGGCATGTCCAGATGATCGACGGCCATAACTTGGACGAGATCCTCGCAGCCTTCAATAAGGCCAAGTCCACCAAGGGCAAGCCCCACATGATCATCTGCAAAACAATCATCGGAAAGGGAATCCCCGAGGTCGAAGGCACCAACAAGGCCCACGGCGAGGCAGGTGTGAAGTTCTCCGATGAGGCTCGCAGGGGACTTGGTCTACCTGATGAGAAGTTCTTCATTGCGCCTGAGGTCACCGCTTACTTCGCAGATCTCAAGTCCAAGCGTGCCGAGGCGCATGCCATCTGGCAGAAAGAGTTTGCCGCCTGGCGCACTGCCAATGCCGAACTGGCCGACCTTCTTGATGCCGGCATCGAGCAGAAGATCCCCGACATTCTCTCCCTGATCCCTCCCTTCAAGCCAGATGAGGCGATTGCCACCCGCAAGGCCGGAAGCATCGTTCTCCAGCCGATCGCCAAGGCCATGCCCCTGCTGGTCAGCGGTAGCGCCGATCTCTTCGGTTCTACTCTCAACTACATTGAGGGTGGAGGAGACTTTACCGATCAGAACCGTGAGGGGAGGAACATCCACTTCGGCATCCGCGAGCATGCCATGTGCGCGATCATGAACGGCTATACCTACGATGGTATTTTCCGTATCGCCGGGGCTACCTTCTTGGTCTTCAGCGATTACGGCCGTCCTTCCATCCGAGTTGCCGCGCTTTCCAAGCTGCCCACCACCTATATCTTCACTCACGATTCCGTAGCTGTCGGCGAGGATGGACCGACTCATGAGCCGGTCGAGACAGTCGCCGCACTCCGTGCGATCCCGGGCCTCGATGTCATCCGACCTGCCGATCCCGAAGAGACGGCTGGTGCCTTCGCGGCGGCACTCGAGCACACGGACGGCCCGACGCTTCTGGCGCTCTGCCGTCAGAACCTTCCGAACCTGAGTGAGATCCCCGTCGATGTGCGTCGTCAGGGTGTCTTCAAGGGGGGGTACATTGCCCGCAAGGAGACCGCTGCCCTGGAGGTCATCATCCTTGCATCCGGCAGTGAGCTGAACGTGGCCCTTGATGCCGCCAAGACCCTTGGTGCTGGTGCCCGTGTTGTCTCCATGCCCTGCATGGAGCGCTTCGAACGTCAGGATGCCCCTTATCGCGAGGAGGTTCTTCCTTCATCATGCCGCAAGCGTGTCTCCATCGAGGCCGGCATCTCCGATCCTTGGTTCCGTTATGTCGGTTTGGATGGGAAGACTGTGGCAATCGACCGCTTCGGCCTGAGCGCCCCCGGAGGCACTGTCCTCAAGGAACTCGGCATGACCGTAGAGAATGTCGTCAAGACCGCCCAGTCTCTCTAATCCGTTAGTTCTTCTTTTCAGAAAGCCCCAACGGAACGAGCCGTTGGGGCTTTTTGCTTTTCAACAGGGTGACTTTCTCCTTTTCGTCGGTATAGTTCTTCCGTGACCCTATCGACGGCTTGGTTCCATTTCAGTTTTTCGGATTTCCAGTATGCCTTCCTCAGCATCCTTCTGGAGGGGCTTCCCTTCCTCTTGGGAGGGGCGATTCTCTCGGGTCTCTTGGAGGAGTTTCTGCCCCAGTCGCTCATGACCCGCCTTCTGCCGAAGAACCCTCGTACAGCCATCATTGTCAGCGGACTGCTCGGGGTGATTTTTCCGGTCTGCGAATGCGGCATCGTTCCGGTCGTGAGGCGTCTGTTGAAGAAAGGACTGCCTGTCTCCTGCGGCATCACCTACATGCTTGCCGCCCCGATCGTCAATCCTCTGGTCATTCTGAGTACTCTTGCCGCCTTTCGCGGACAGGGGGCATGGGAGATGACCATCCTTCGTTTTGCTCTGGGGCTTACGGTGGCCATCGTTGCGGGATGGATCGCGAGTTACTTTGCACCCTTCTCGATCTTGCGACCCGGTCTGCTTGCTCCCGAGAATGACCATGAGCACAATCACAGCGGATCAGGCGGGATGGTCGACCGCCTGCAGAATGCCGCTTCCGTGGCCACACGTGATTTCCTCGATGTCGCCGTCTACTTCGTGATCGGTGCTGCCGCCGCCTCGCTCTTCAGTACCGCAGTGAATCAGGAGATCATCCTACCCCTAGCGGCGAATCCCCCGCTGGCCATCGTCTCCCTCATGGGACTGGCCTCCGTCCTCTCGGTCTGCAGCACGACAGATGCCTTCATCGCGGCGACGCTCACCACTTTCCCGATGGCCGCGAAGCTCGCATTCCTCGTCTTCGGCCCGATGCTCGATTTCAAGTTGCTCTTCCTTTACGGGGCGGCCTTCTCCAAGCGCTTCATTCTCTCGCTGGCGCTCGGTCTTTTCGTGGTGATCGGACTTCTCTGCTGGAGGATCTCTTCGCTGAATCTCGCCTGGTGACCGAATCATGAAGAACTCCTCTTTCCTTCAAGGTTTGCGAGACTCCCTGATGCTCCTCCTCTGGGGAGTCTTTGTTCTCTGGCTATTCTTTGCGGGGCAACTGTCCACCTACCTGCATCCCTCGTTGCAGCCCTACACGAGCGCCTCGGGTGTCATCTTCCTGCTACTCGCTTTTTTCGGATTCCGTTCTCTCTTCACTCGACCGTTGTCGCACGAGCATCATGAACACCACGGGCACCACGAATGCTGTGGCAATCATCAGGGTCATGATCATGCAGAGCAAGCCAAGGAACATCAGCATTACGGAACGGTTGATGGGATGGGAGCCATGCTCTTCAAGACCATCCTGCTTCTTCTCCCGCTAGCGATCATTGTTTCCGGCAAGGCGACTGCCTACTCGATCACCACCATTCAGAACAGGGGAGTCGTCGATAACATCAACAAGCTTCCCTCGGCAAAAGCTGGAGCAGCAGCGGCTGCATCGGCTGCCTCTTCCGCGAAATCCACGGCATCCGTCATACCCTCCGCCATAACTGTTACGACGAATAATGCTGCGACCTCCGCACCGGCTGCTTTCGGTGGCCCGATGCCGCTTCAGGTCATCGATATGCTTTATGCTGTCCAGATGCCCTCTTACCGTGAGGAGTTCGAGGGCAAGGAGGTGGAATTGATTGGTCAATATATTCCCATGACGACAGGCAATCCGAAGGGGGACCGCTTCCAGGCCATCCGGATGTTCATCACCTGCTGCGCCGCCGATGCCAAGCCGGTCGGAGTCTCCGTTCAGTATCCGAAGCCTCTCAAGGTCTCAGAGATGGGTTGGGTGAAGATCACAGGCAAGCCGTCCTTCCCTATGGAGGGCGGAAGACGCACAGCCGTGATTGAGGCAACTAAGGTCGAGGAATGTCCTGCTCCGTCAGAGCCCTTTGTCTACTAGCACTCATCGCCTCTTTCCCGCTTCGTGCTCAGGAAGGGACGCGGGTTGAGGCGTGGAAAAGTGCCCAACGCGGATGGAACTACGAGTTCCCTAGGGATCATGGTCCACATCGCGACTTCAAGACCGAGTGGTGGTATGCCACGGGGAATCTCACTGATGAGCAGGGACATGAGTACGGCTTTCAGTTGACCTTTTTCCGCCAGGGAATCCATCCGGGCAAGAAGCCAACCGGTTCCTCCCACTTCCGGGTGATGGATCTTCCCTTTGCACATTTCGCCTTTACCGATGTCGCGGGCAAGACCTTTCGGTACTACCAGCGCTCTTCGCGTGGTGCTTTCGGAGAAGCTGGCTTTGGAACACCTTACAAAGCTGGGGGCCGCATGGCCTGGATGGAAAATTGGTCGTTGGAGCAGCTTTCCGACGGATCGTTCCACCTCAAGTCCGAGGGAGTGACTGAAGCAGGCGTGGAGCGATCGGTGGACCTGATCCTCACCCAGGAGCGTCCCCCGCTCATCCATGGGCACGACGGAATCAGTCCCAAGTCATCAGTGCCCGGTCATGCTTCCCACTACTATTCGCTCACCAGACTCAGGGCCTCGGGTTCCGTGACACTGGATGGCAAGCAGCATCGCGTGAAGGGTCTTGTCTGGTTCGATCACGAGTGGGCGACGAACTCGCTGGAATCCGGAGAAGACGGTTGGGATTGGTCAGGACTGCACCTGAGCAACGGCGACGATCTCATGCTCTTCCGGATCAGGAATTCGGAGGGAAGGACCGTTTTCTTATCGGGCACGCACCGCAACCAGCAAGGTCTAGTCACTGATCTTCACGATTTGGAAATAACACCTCAAGGAAACTGGAAGAGTCCTCATACCGGTGGTCTCTACCCAGCAAGTATTGAAGTCAGCATCCCCTCAAGAAATCTTACACTTTCTCTTACTCCCAAGCTCCGGGATCAGGAGCTTGTCTTGTCGCCGTTCGCCTATTGGGAGGGAGCCGTGCGAGGTGAGGGGAAGTGTGGAACTGATCCCGTGACTGCCGAGGGGTATCTGGAGTTGACTGGCTACGGGGGGAAAGTGATCGGCGTGAACGGAAAATAATGGAAAGGAAGGTGGCGGATCCGGTTTTTAGGAAAGCACCCGAATATCCGGAAGATTCCGGTAGAGGCCGGCGTAGTCGAGTCCGTAGCCAACGACGAATCTGTCGGGGATCTCAAATCCCATGTAATCCGCAGCATTTTGGGCGGAGGATTCCTTGCGAAGCAGAACGCAACTACGAATACTCTTCGCTCCCTTCTCCATCAATTGTTCCTTCAAGACGCTTAGTGTCAGTCCGGTGTCTAAGATATCATCGACGAGGAGCAGATCCTTTCCTGCGATTCCTTCGGGTATTCCCCATGGGAGAGAGACAATGCCTGAACTGGTGGTCGCCTCTCCGTAGCTGGAAGCCTTGATCGGCTTGATGATGAGAGGAAGGTGAATCTCCCTCACGAGATCGGCCGCGAAGATCATCCCCCCATCCATGACCGGCATGACGCAAAGTTCCTGACCTGTGAGCTCCTCGGAAATCTGAACCCCGAGTTCTGCAACCCGGCGAAGGATGGAGGCTCGATCAAGCAGGATATCGAGAGGGACTTCTAAAGCAGAATGAATCATTTTAACCCAATGCATCCGCTTCAAAAGCCGCGATCAAGCAGCTATTTAAAAAATAGATAGTGGGATTGCTCTTACTGGAATCCGAGCCTGGCGATAAGATTGAGACCGAGCGCGAAGAGGCCCGCTCCGAGGAAGACACAGACAGGAAGTGTCAGGACCCAGGCCATAAGAATATTCCGCACGGTCGCCATCTGGAGGCCGGAGCCATTGGCGGCCATGGTTCCCGCAACTCCCGAGGAGAGGACATGAGTGGTGCTGACAGGCAGGCCCAGGACATCGGCCAGACTGATTGTGATCATGGCGACGAGTTCGGCGGCTGCGCCCTGTCCATAGGTCATGTGAGTTTTACCGATCTTTTCGCCCACCGTCACCACGATGCGCTTCCAGCCAATCATCGTTCCGCAACCCAGCGCGAGAGCCACGGCCACCTTCACCCAGACAGGAATGAAATTGGTCACACCGTTGATAGTCGACGTGAGATTCTTGGCTTCTTTTTCCTCATTGGCAGAGCCGAGTTGATGGTTCTTTGCTAGTTTTGATGAGACGGAGGAGAGGAGATAAAGATCTGCTCTGAGAGAGCCGCGATCTTTTTCCGGAACTTGGTTTAGGGAGTCAATGTTTACAAGCTCCTTGAGGCTTCTGGTTGCTATCGTTTCCACGGACTGAAAGAGCTCTGGTGATGTGGGGTGATGACCGCGAAGGAATGTCGTGATGACATTGGAGGGATCGTCTTTTACATAGTCAGGATCGGAACCCTTCTTCTGATTACTGCAGTAGGTGACACAGGCCTGTAACTGCTGGCGGAGGGTATTGAGTTCGTTTTCCGTGCTTTCGCTCTTGAGGGCGTAGGTCGCGGGAAGGATGCCTACGAGAATCAGCATGATCAGACCCATTCCCTTCTGGCCGTCGTTGGATCCATGGGCAAAGCTCACCCCGGTGCAGGTGAACATGAGCAGAGCCCGTATCCACCCCGGTGGCGGATGGCTGGCATCGGGAGCCTCATAGAGTTTTGGGTTCTTGATGAGGATCTTCATCACGATCAGCAGGAGTGCCGCCATGGTGAAACCGATAACAGGTGAAATCATCAGACCCAGGCCGACGTCCTTCGCCTTGGACCAATTCACCCCGTCGCCCCAGTAATGGGAGTCGCTCATCAGCGCATTGGCGACACCGACTCCTATGATGGAGCCTATCAGCGTGTGAGAGCTGGATGCCGGGAGCCCGAAGTACCAGGTACCGACATTCCAGATAATCGCCGAAACAAGGAGAGAGAAGACCATCGCGAATCCTGCAGCCGATCCGACATGGATCACCAACTCCACGGGCAGGAGATTCACGATGCTAAAGGCCACAGCCCCCGTCGAAGTGAGCACGCCGAGGAAATTGAAAAACCCCGACCAGATCACAGCCGGCACCGCAGGAAGCGTATGGGTATAGATGACGGTGGCTACGGCGTTCGCCGTGTCATGGAAACCATTGGCAAACTCGAAGGCCAACGCCAGCAGAAGCGCTACGCCAAGCAGAGCCCAAGTTCCAAGTCCTACAGAAGCGAAGTCAGCAAGCAGAAAGTGCATCCTGTTAATTTAAGTTGTCGCCGCCGTCTACGGGAGCATCTTTTTTCAGATTTATGTTACAATTTCGACACTCCATCCCCCTGACATCACAAATGCCTTGTCAAAAGTCGTACCTTTCCCGTTCCCTCTAGGCATGAATCCAGCAAACCTTTTTTCCCACGATACAGACACAACAAACCTTGCTCCCGGCGAGACCCTTTTTACCGAGGGTGACAGCGGGGATTGCATGTATGTCCTGCTTGAAGGGACCATTGATATATTAGTAGCTGGCAAAGTTGTCGAGAGTTCGGAGCGTGGAGCCATTCTCGGCGAATTGGCCCTGATTGATCAGTCGCCCAGGACGGCCACCGTGGTCGCCAAGGATTCCGTGAAACTCGCCAAGGTTGATGAGAGGCGATTCAATTTCCTGATCAGCCAGAACGCCTTTTTCGCCACTCATGTGATGAAGGTGATGGCGGATCGTCTTCGTCACATGAACAAGCTGTTGACGTACTAAGAGGAGATAATCTTATTCCAATTTATTTGTTCAACGTACGAATTTTATGACTCAGCTGTTCGAGGTAATGCTGGTCGGTTTGTTCACGACCTCGTCCTCCTTCGTGGGGGTGGCCGTGGGCCTCTACTGGCGTATGTCCAAAAAACTGACGGCCTCCCTACTGGCTTTTGCCGCGGGTTCCCTGATCAGCGCTCTGGTCATCGACCTTGCCTACAAGGGATCCATTGAACTGCATCACCATGGCTTCAAACTGAAGGCCGCGTGGGCATTCATTGCGGGGGGATTCGCACTAGGAGCGATCATTTACTACACGACGTCAATTTATCTGGAGGGCAAGGGTGCTGCCATCAAGCGCCCCACCCAGTTCAAGAAATTTGCGCTTGCCCGTAAGCAGGAGCAGACAAAGGAACTGGTGGATTGCCTCTCGAAATGCGACATTCTCCGCCACCTTCATCCCGAAGCCATCGAGCAGATCCTGCCAAAAGTGCAGCAGAGGAAGATCAACAAAGGTGACTATCTTTTCTATCGCGGCGATCCTTCCGATGCCCTTTTTATCATCGCCAGCGGAAAGATGGAGGTGGTGGCTGATGACGAGGATCATTTCAAAGGTACCGGAAAGGCCATTGCGGAACTCGGTGCCGGTGCGGCTTTCGGGGAAATGGGACTCCTCTGCAAAGAGACAAGGAAGGCCACCATCAGGTGCTTGGAGGAGGCCCAATTACTTGAGATCTCAAGTGCCGATTTCGACCAAATGATCGCCGCTGATCCCCTCATGGCAAAGGCGGTGATGCATCTCAGTCAGGAGCGTTCCATCAAGAACCTCAGCAACACGGAGATGAATTCCTCCAGATGGGCTGCAATGGCCATGCATAACCTTGATCACATCACCAAGGGAGAAACCAACCAGATCCTTCATGATGTGGGGCAGAGCAAAAGTGCCGGCTTGGCCATCGTCATGGGTAACATCCTCGACACCATTCCAGGCTGTCTGGTGATCGGCGCAGGCTTTGCCGGTTTTCATAAGATGTCCTTTACGCTCATGATCGGCATGTTTTTAGGAGGAATTCCGGAAGCCGCTGTCAGTGCCGTCATGCTCTCCAAGGCCGGATACAAATCGATTTCAATCTACCTTCTTTGGTCCACCGTGCTGATTGCCGGTATGGTGGCTGCGGTGGCTGGCAAAATGTTTATCGGCAATTCATCGTCGTTGATTGCCGTTTTTTGCGAAGCAATCGCCGGTGGCGCCGTTCTGGCCCTTGTTACCCACACCATGATACCCGAGTCCATTCACAATGGAGGCTCCATCATTGTATTACCCACGGTCGCGGGCTTCCTTTTTGCCCTTTATCTCTCGATGGAAGAGGTTTTCTTATAGCCTGTTAAAACCAATCTTTTTTCCGGAAGATCATGATCATGGGATTTTATAAGATGGACTTAGGTCAAATCCTCTAAATGTTCGATCTACGACTGTTACCTGTTGCCACATTTCGGGGTTGCTTGTTAGAAATCGACATTAAATCCCCGAATGAATGATTGTGACGTTTCTGTAACAATGAACTCCTCTACTTTTCATTCCGACTAACTAAACTTTTTATTTTTTATGGAGAACTTGAAGTCATCGCCCCAGATTCCGGCTCAGATTGTGGATTTACACGCGCAACTGGCCCTTGAGTTGGCCTTTGTGACTCCCGATCAGGACGCGGGTCTCCTTCCAATCAACAGCATCCTGATGGATCTGGAGGATGAGTTGGGTCAGGACGCCCCCGAGGAAGTTGTTGCCGGCATTGCGGTGGCCAAGGTCTGGCTCGACCGTACCTTTGACGGCACAGGCAAGTTCTCGGCAGAGACCATTGCTAACCTCACGTCCTGGCACGAATGGATGGGGAAGGCCTTGTCCGCGTGGGATCGGGGGGAGGAGATACCACGCCTCCCCTCATCCTTGACTGCTGGAACCGACGCGGTTGCCAAGCCCTCAGTCGTCGCATCGTCACCTATCACAGCGGTTCATGTCGCCACTCCGACGGAAGATTCATCTGCTCCTGCAGATGAGGATCTCGAAGAGAAGGCTATTCTCCTGAACCTCAAGGATGATGCCGAGTTGCTCCATGAGTTCCATGGTGAGTCGGTCGAGTTGCTTCAGAATATCGAGCAGGGCCTGCTGGTCCTTGAAGAGAACCCCAGCGACTCCAACACGATCAATTCCATCTTCCGCGCTTTCCATACGTTCAAGGGGGGCGCCGGCTTCCTCCATCTCCATGCACTCCAGGACCTGGCGCATGACCTCGAGTCATTGCTCGATGCGGTACGCCAGTCGAAGCTGCAGATCAACTCTCCGATCATCAATATCATCCTGGCCGGATCCGATGCTCTGAAGCTCTACACCCACGAGATCGGTCATCAGATCAAGGGGGTCAATGCTGGAGAGCCGATCGTTGTCCCGACAGCCCGGATCATCCGCAATGTGAAAGCCATCCTGAACGGCGAACCGCTTCCGGAAGAGTCGCCTTCAAGTCTCGCCAAGTCCGTTGCAACCGAGGTTGAGGTTGTTGTTCATCAGAACACGGAGTGTGTGTCCGAAGCTGGCCCATTCGCTCCGGTGGCCGAGAGTAAGCTTGCTGTTTCCTCATCGGGGGAAAAGAGCGATCCATCCCCTGAAAAGACCCTAGCCAAGCAGGATCCTCTGGTCACAAGGCCCGTGGAAGGGAAGGGAAAGCAGGTGGCTGTCACCGACTCTGCCTCGGGATTCGTGAAGCTTGAGACCTGGAAGCTCGACGCCCTGGTCGATCTGGTCGGCGAGCTTGTGATCGCCCAATCGATGGTCGTTCAGGATCCTGATGTTCAGACTCTGGAGAGCCGGACATTGGCTCGCAGTCTTCGCCAGCTCAGCCGCACCACCTCCGAGCTTCAGCGCAATGCCATGTCTCTCCGCATGGTCCCAGTCCGTGCCGCCTTCCAGAAAATGGCCCGACTCGTCCGTGATGTCGGCGTTCAGACCGGAAAACAGGTCCAGTTGATCCTTGATGGAGAGGAGACCGAGCTGGATCGCAACATCGTTGAGAAGCTGGGTGATCCGCTTGTCCACATGATCCGTAATGCCGTCGATCATGGCATTGAGTTGCCTGAGGAGCGTGAAGCCAAGGGCAAAGCACGTCTTGGAACCGTCCGTCTCTCGGCCTCCCATCAGCGCGGTGGTATCCTGATCCGAATTCAGGACGATGGTAAGGGGCTCAACGCGGAGAAGCTCTTGGACCAGGGCATCAAGCGCGGGATTGTCAAGGAGGGCGTCGAACTGAGCGAGTCCGAGATTTTCAGCCTCATTTTTGAGCCAGGTTTCTCCACGGCCGAAATTGTCAGCGATCTCTCGGGACGCGGCGTTGGGATGGATGTCGTGAAGAGGAATATCGAGAGCCTGCGTGGCAAGGTCGAGATCCATTCGGTGATCGGTCAGGGATCCACGTTCAATATCCTCCTGCCACTGACCCTTGCCATCATCGACGGCATGCTGGTCGGAGTGGGGGAGGAGCGCTTCATCATTCCTACGATTTCGGTCCGAGAGTCCTTTCGCCCCCGTCCCGGCATGGTCAGCACCATTCATGAGAAGGGAGCGATCGTCAGCGTCCGAGGCAAGCAGACGCCCGTGCTTCCCCTCGGCAAGTACCTTGGCATTCCCACCAAGGCGGCCACCCCCGAAGAGGGAATCATGATCGTCATCGAGTCGGGGGTCGCCTCCCGTGCCATCCTGGTCGATGAGCTCATTGGCAAGCAGGAGGTTGTGATCAAGAGCCTTGGCGAGACCTTCAAGCATCAGAGTCTGTTTGCCGGAGGTGCCGTTCTAGGTGACGGATCGGTCGGACTGATTCTCGATGTCGATACCCTTGTGAAACTCTAGCCTTTTTACCGAACTAACCAACGCCAACGCTAACGACACCCCCCAACCAGCACCCAAAACCAAACGATGAGCACCACCGCCCTGGCTGTAGCCACCCAGAATCAGAATACTCAAGCGACCAAAACAGGCCGCTACCTCACCTTCTCGCTCGGCAACGAGTCCTACGGGATCCCCGTTCTCAATGTCCGCGAGATCATCCGCCTCTGCCCGATCACCCCCGTTCCCAAGATGCCGACGCATATCAAGGGTGTCATCAATCTCCGCGGTACCGTCATCGCCGTTCTGGATCTGCGCGCGAAGTTTCAGCTTTCCCAGGCCGACTATAACGACCGTGCCTGCATCATCGTCGTCCAACTGCTCGGAGCCAATGGGGTGAAGACAAATATGGGAGCGATCGTCGATGCTGTGGAAGAGGTTGTGCATCTCAATGAGGCGGCGATCGAACCCGCTCCCGACTTCGGTGGTTCGCCGAATAGCGAATACATTCTCGGTGTCACGACCGCCGAGGGGGGAGTCAAGACCCTGCTTGATATCGAGAAGATCTTCCTCGATGACGCCTCGATCACCCGCTCACTCCCTGAGGCAGCTCCCAAGCTCACCGATGCTCAGTCTGCTTCCGTTAAAACCCAATAAACCACTTCTACCGCTTCTACCGCTTCGATCAAAACCAAAAGCCCCAAATAAAAATAACTTAACCCAACCTCAAACGACCCCAACCTATGAATACCTGGACCATCGGCCGCCGGATCACCACCGGCTTTATCATCGTGCTGCTCATCACTGCGGCACTCGGAGGCTTTGCCCTCTTGAAGATGCTCGGATTGAAACAGAACATCTTCGATCTCGGTGAAAACACCATTCCGAGCCTCGAGCTTGTCTCAGAGATCAGGTCCGAGGTCCAGAGTCGCATGATTGCGATCCAGCAGTTGAACGACACCCTGACGCCTGAGCGCAGGGCTGAGTTGACCAAGCGCTTGACTGATGCCACGGAAAAGTCCGTCGCAAGTCTCAAAAAGTATGAGGCGCTCCTGAGCGACGCCAAGGACCGCGAACTCTGGACCCAGGAGACCAAGCTTAATGACGAGTTGACTCCGATCATTGCTAAGACCGTTGACGCAATTGCGAAGAATGGATCCGCGACACCGCAAACACAGGCCGCCGCCACCGCTGCTCTCGAGGAGTGCCTCCAGAAGGAGCTCGATCCAGCCTACACCGCCCTCATCAATGCAGTTCAGGCCGACTTTGATTACAATGTTCAGCTCGGCGGCACGGCCGCCAGCACGGGTAAATCCAGTGCTGCTAGCGCTGTCCTCTTCATCAGCATCGCGATCGGTATCGCCATCGCCGTTACTCTGGTGATTATCTGGCAGGTCACGACCACCGTGAACAAGGCGCTCGGCGCTATCACAGCCAACCTCGATCGTGGTGCCCTTCAGACCGCCGCCGCCGCGCGTCAGGTCTCGATGGCCAGCAATCAGCTCTCCTCCGGGGCCAGCGAGCAGGCCTCCTCGGTCGAGGAGACCAGTACCTCACTCGAGGAGATGTCGAGCATGATCCGCTCCACCGCGGACAACGCACAGAAGGCGAAGGCCCTTGCCACCGAGGCTCGTGCCGATGCCCAGAATGGAACCAATACCATGGAGGAGATGATGGCTGCCATGACTGCGATCGACACCTCGAGCGCCGAGGTGGCCAAGATCGTGAAGAACATCGATGAGATCGCATTCCAGACCAACATCCTGGCGCTCAATGCCGCTGTCGAGGCCGCCCGTGCCGGTGAGGCTGGAGCTGGATTCGCTGTCGTTGCCGACGAGGTGCGTTCGCTTGCCCAGCGTAGTGCCGCCGCCGCCAAGGAGACGGCCGAGAAGATCGAGGCCGCCATCGCAAACAGCCGCAGCGGTTCCCAGTGCTCCGTCCGAGTCGGTGAGTCGCTGAAGCAGATCGCCGAGAAGGTCGCCGCCACCGACGCCCTCGTGGCCGACATCGCCACCGCCGCCAACGAGCAGGCCCAGGGAATCCAGCAGGTCAATACGGCGATGGGCCAGATGGACAAGGTGACTCAGAGCAATGCCTCCAGCGCCGAGGAGAGTGCCAGTGCCGCTGAGGAGCTCGATGCCCAGGCCGAGACGATGAAGGATCTGGTCGGTCAACTCCGCTCCCTTGTCGGTGGATCCTCCTCCGAGGGTAGCGTGACGACATCGAGCGAGAGGGCCACATCCGCTCCGCATTACGCCACTTCCAAAGCCTCTGCCTCCAAAGGGATTCCCATGCCCGGTGACGCCCCCTCCCGCTCACGCGGTGACGACGCGGGCTTCCGCAACTTCTAAAATCAGTTCTTGAACAGCCCCGGCGGATCCTGAAATCCGCCGAGGCTTTTCGATGTGATCGAGGGTTCGGTTCTCGAGGAGGTTTTTAAAATCGCAAAAAACAAAAAAATATATAAAAATAGCGGTGCTGCAGAATTTCCAAAAACCCACAAATAGCTATCTCGACCCATGAACTACTCCCACCTCACGCGCCGCATCATCATCAGCTTTTCCGTCATGCTGGTCCTGATCCTAGTGGTCGGCATCCTCTCCCTGGTCAGACTCGTTGTTATCAAGGGAGATATCATCAATCTGGCCGATAACTCCGTTCCGAGTGTGGTCACGCTGGCGAAGGTCGGCGATGTCGTCAGGGACAATATGATGGCCGCCGCAGAGATCGACGGTGAGACCGATCAGCACAAGATCGCACTCGCTCGACAGAGGATCGGCACCCTGAGTGGACAACTTGATGAACTCTTCAAGACCTACGAGGGACTCATTTCCGACGCAGAGGACCGCCGACTCTTCGAAGAGATCAAAGCAAGCCGCGAGGCTTGGAAGACAGTCAGGGAGAATTATATCGAACTCATTATCCAAGCAAAGATGGTGGAGAAGACCCAGTACAATGACGAGGTACTTCTTCCCGCCTACGAAAGACTCCTCAAGGCAATCGACTCCGATCTTGAGTATAATGAAAAGCTCACTGTGGCCTCCGGCACCAATGGGAAGAAACTCGTCTCCTCCTCCATCACCATCATCGGCGGAATCCTTCTGCTGGCCATCATTCTCGCCATCGTGATCGCAATCCAGGTGATCTCAAAGACCAAGCAACTCATCAATGCGATCAGCGACGAGTTCAAGAGGATCATGACCACGATCGCCGAGGTGACGTCAAACCTCGATCGCAGTTCCCTGCACACCTCCTCAGCCGCCCGTCAGGTCTCCATGTCGAGTAACCAACTCTCTTCGGGCGCCAGTGAACAGGCCGCCTCCGTCGAGGAGACGAGCACCTCGCTGGAGGAGATGTCGAGTATGATCGCGGCAACCGCGGAGAATGCCCAGAAAGCGAAATCCTTGGCCACGGATGCCCGTGAGGTTGCCAAAACTGGCGCCAAAACGATGGAAGAGATGGTCGGAGCCATGACTGATATCCACACCTCCAGCGCCGATGTCGCCAAGATTGTGAAGGACATCGACGAGATCGCCTTCCAGACCAACATCCTCGCGCTGAACGCCGCGGTGGAAGCCGCCCGTGCAGGAGAAGCTGGCGCAGGATTCGCCGTCGTTGCCGACGAGGTGCGCTCCCTAGCCCAGCGCAGTGCCGCCGCCGCGAAGGAGACGGCTAACAAGATCGAAGCCGCCATCGCCAGTAGTAGAAAGGGTTTCGATTGCTCCTCACGGGTCGACCAGTCGATCAAGCAGATCGCCGAGAGGGTCAACTCGACAGATGTGCTCGTGGCCGACATCGCCTCCGCCGCAAAGGAACAGTCCCTGGGAATCCAGCAGATCAACAACGCCATGAGTCAGATGGAGAAGGTCACCCAGAGCAACGCAGCCAGCGCGGAGGAAAGCGCCACCGCTGCGGAGGAACTCGACGCCCAGGCCGAGACCATGAAGGATCTGGTAGCCCAACTGCGTCAACTCGTCGGTTCGCAACCCGCCGAAGCCGATACAACACAACCACACCAACCTTCAGGGAGAGAGAACTCCAAGAGGATTCCGATGCCCGATGATGCCAACTTCAATGGAGGCAAGAAAGGCAGCTTTAGGAATTTCTAAGACAACCTGTCAGAGCAGGATCACTCCGTGGACGCACTCTTCGACGCCACCCTGTCAGCCTCGGCTTACAGGATCATCGTGGATCTGGTCTACGAGCACAGTCGGATCAACCTCGGATCGGACAAGCAGACGCTGATTTCCAACCGTCTTGGCAAGCGCCTCCGTCATCTCGGGATCGCTTCCTACGACGAGTATTGCGCGAAACTGCAGTCGTTCGGATCTCAGGAGGAAATCGAATATCTGGTCGATCTCATCTCGACCAACCACACCCGGTTCTACAGGGAACCCGATCACTTCACCTACCTCACCGAGAAGATCCTCCCGACGCTCATCCCGCGCCTGATGTCCGAGCGCTCCCCCCTGCGGATCTGGTCGGCGGCCTCCTCCTCCGGGGAAGAGCCCTACACGCTGGCCATCGTCCTCTCAGAATTTCTCCGGGCCCATCCGGCGTTGAGTTGGCAGATCGAGGCCACCGATATTTCACGCGGAATCCTGTCTAAGGCTGAGCGCGGGATCTACCGGATGGATGCCGTGGAACCGGTTCCCTTGGAACTTCTGAGGCGGTATTTCCAGAAGGGGGTCGACGACCACGAGGGGTACTGCCGCGTGAAACCGGAACTCCGGGAGAAGGTGCGATTCGACAGGGTGAATCTTTTCCAACCGGAGTATCCGGTGCACCTGAAGCAGAACGTCATCTTCTGCCGCAATGTGATGATCTACTTCGACATCGCCTCCCGGGAGGCCGCAGTGCAGCGGCTCTCCCAGTATCTTGTCCCCGGCGGATACCTGATTGTCGGTCATTCCGAGAGCCTTATGGGCGTGCGCCACGGGCTTGTCTCGATCAAACAAGGGATCTATCAAAAGCCATGATCCCAGCGAAGAAAGTCCGCGTTCTTGTGGTCGACGATTCGGCTTTGGCCCGCCGTGCGATCACCGATGCGCTCAAGCGTGATCCCGAGATCGAGGTGGTCGGTGGAGCAGTCGATCCCTACCAGGCCCGCGAGATGATCATGGAGCTGGAGCCGGATGTGATCACCCTTGATCTGGAGATGCCACGGATGGATGGACTCACGTTCCTGAAGATCCTGATGCAGCATCATCCCCTGCCTGTGGTGGTCATTAGCTCGCTCACGCAAGCAGGTTCTTCCAAGGCGATGGAGGCTCTGAATGCCGGGGCTATCGATGTCCTGGGAAAACCGGATGGGAGCAGGAATCTCAACGAAATGGGACACGTGCTGGCCTATCACGTGAAGGCGGCTGCACGCTCTCGGAAGCGCTCCAAGAGGGAAGGAAACGCCGAGACTGCGTCCCCGGTCCAAGTCGCCGCATCCTTCCCCCCGGGAAAATTCTCACCCCGCAAGGTCATCGTGATCGGCTCCTCCACCGGTGGCGTGGAGGCGCTCCGCCATTTCCTGCCAAAGCTCCCCGCGGGGATGCCTCCCATCGTCGTCGTGCAGCATATTCCGGCGAACTTTTCCAGAATCATGGCGCAGCATCTCGATGAACTCTGCCCCTATGAGGTCCGTGAAGCCGTTGATGGGGACGAGTTACGCTCGGGACTGTGCCTTGTGGCCCCGGGTGACTTTCATCTGACTCTCGTGCCTCATGGTATGGGCTACAAGGTCCGCCTTGTTCAGTCCCCCCCAATGCATCATTGCCGCCCGGCTGTCGATATTCTCTTTCGCTCAGCCGCCCAACACGCGGGTTCGCATGCCGTGGCCGCACTACTCACCGGCATGGGGGTTGATGGTGCCGCCGGCATGAAAGCTCTCCAGACTGCCGGTGCCGAGACTTTGGCCGAGTCCGAGGAGAGTTGCGTCGTCTTCGGGATGCCTCAGGCAGCCATCAAGCTGGGTGCTGCGAATCAGATTGTTCCCCTCTCTAAAATGGCTGCTTCCATTCTGGAAGCCCTCGACAAGAAAAACAAAAAATAGTCATTCAATAACGCTCCATCACATGTCGAATTCCAGTGTCGTTACAGAAGATCTCTCGGTGACTTCGGGTCGCGCCCTCCGGGAAGTCTTTTCCAAGCAGCTCAAGCTTCAGATCCTTGAATACCAAGTGATAGATCCGCTGTCTACTTTCGAGGGAAAGCTCCTGCATTCGGCCGTCTCCATTAATGGCGAGAAGATCTCGGGTACTGTGTTGCTTCAGCTTCCTGAGTCGCTCGCTCATCAGATCACCGAAATCATGCTGGGGGCCGCAGGGGATGCCGAGGAGATACGAGATGTGACAGGAGAACTCTGCAACATGATTGCTGGAAGAGTGAAGGCCGAACTCCACGCTTCGGGATTTCCAGCCACACTCGGCACTCCGACAGTTTCGATAGGTCAGCGCATCGCACTCCAGCAGCGGGGTGAAGCGCAACTCTCCTCCACCGATTGGTCGGTCGAAGGACATGATACCGGCAATTTCAACCTCCAAGTCCAAATCCGTATTATCGCATGAACCCCAAGATCCTGAGCGTTGACGACAGCAAGACCATCCGGATGCTTCTGAAGCGTCTCTTCACCCCCTTTGTCTGTGAACTCTTCGAAGCAGGTGATGGTCAGGAGGGGCTGGATGTGGCAACTCGTGAGAAGCCGAATCTGATCATCCTCGATTACAATATGCCAGTGATGGATGGAGTGACCATGCTCCGTCATATGAGGGAGAATCCCGAACTCAAGAGGACACCGGTGATCATGCTGACAGCGGAGGCTAGTCCGGGGATCATTGCCACGGTGGCAAGGTTGGGAGTTCGGGATTATGTCACCAAGCCCTTTGATAGTGATCAACTCATGGAGAAGGTGGCACGTGTCGTCGCCTTGGAACGTCGTCCAGAGATTTCCGAGGCTTGATCTCCGATCACTTACCCGTCAAACAAGGACCACATCACCATGAGCGATAACAACAGCATCACCGCAAGTAATGAGGTCTCTGTTAAGCCTGAGGAGGTTTCCGAGTCCCTGAAGAGCGCAGAGGTTCTCGTGGTTGACGACAGTCGCATGATGAGAGCCGGGCTCACCCGCTCATTAAAGCAGCTGGGATTCACCAATATCTCGGAGGCCGTCGATGGTCAGGATGCCATCAACAAGCTCCTCGATAAATCATACGACCTCATGCTCCTCGATATGGAAATGCCTGAGATGAACGGGATGGAGGTGCTCGCGGCGATGAATCTCAATCCCAGGCTAGGTGGCGTTCCTGTCATCGTCATTTCGGGTGACGAGCAAATCGAGAAGGCCGTCCAGTGCATCGAGGCTGGTGCCGAGGATTACCTCACCAAGCCTCCTCACCAGACGCTGCTCCGGGCCCGCGTTACGACTTCGCTTGAGAAGAAACGTCTCCGAGATCTCGACAAGCTCCGTTTTGCGCAGCTTCAGGCCGAGAAGGAGCTGGTCGAGTTGGAAAAGGAAAAATCCGAAAAGCTCCTGCTCAACATTCTGCCCAGTGCGATTGCCGGACGTCTTAAAGGGGGAGAGAAGACCATTGCAAACGGACACGCGACCGTATCGGTTATGTTCGCCGATCTCTGCGGATTCACCGCTCTCTCCCGCAAGACCAATCCCGCGGAACTGGTCGCAATGCTCAATGGCATTTTCACGGCGTTCGACACGATTGTAGAGAAGTATGGTGTGGAGAAGATCAAGACCATCGGAGACTGTTACATGATGGTCGGAGGACTTCCGATCCACCGGGATGATCATGCTAGGGTCGTGGCAGCCGCAGCTCTTGAAATGGTTGAGGCTTTGGATCTTCTCAATGAACAGAACGGCACCAATCTCAAGATGAGGGTTGGTATCCACACTGGTCCGGTGGTCGCCGGAGTCATTGGCAAGATCAAGTTCACCTACGATCTCTGGGGCGATACCGTCAATGTGGCCAGTCGGATGGAGTCCTCGGGTTTGCCTGGAATGGTTCATCTCTCCGAGCAGACCCAGACAGCTCTTCAAGACCATTTCGTTCTCGAGGAGCGTGGATTTGTGGAGTGCAAGGGCCTTGGGCAGGTGAAGACCTTTTTCCTCAAGGGGCACGCCGAGGCTCAGGCCGGAGGGCATTAGAGACCTGCGATTTCCAGTTGATTCTTCGATACGGCACTTTTTTTAAACCCTCTCCATGTCAAACGACAGCTCTCCAGTCGATTTGCAGGGTACACTAATCCGGTTCTGGGGGGTGAGAGGATCAATTCCTACCCCTGGTCCCTCAACGGTCCGGTATGGTGGGAACACGACCTGTGTCGAGTTCCGCATAGGTGGCGAGATTATCGTTATCGACGCCGGTTCAGGCATCCGCTCCCTCGGGGGGGCCCTTCTGAAAGAGTCCGCGGGGAACCCGATCGCACTGACCCTGCTTAACACCCACGCGCACTGGGACCATATCCAAGGGTTCCCATTCTTCGCACCTGCCTTTATCAAGGGTAACCGAATCCGAGTGATCGGTGGGAATTCTCAGCCCTATGGTCTCAAGGGTGTCTTTGAGAAGCAGATGGATGGCACCCGCTGCTTTCCTGTCCCTTTTGCCGTTCTTGGAGCGGAGATCGACTTCCATCATATTGAGGAAGAATCCGAATATCAATTTCAGATAGGCTCGGTGAAGGTCGAGGCCTGTCCCACGAGTCATCCGGGAGGGTGTCTTGCCTTTGCCTTTGAGACGAATCATGGAAGGGTGGTCTTCCTCTCCGATCATGAGACGGGTGGTGCGGATGAACCGAGAATCCTCGAGTTTATCAACGGGGCTCGCCTGCTTATTGCCGACGCCCAGTATGATGCTGCAGAAATCACCTCCCGGAGGGGATGGGGCCATGGGAGTACTGATGAGGTGGTCGATCTGGCTATCAAGGCCAAGGCCAAGGAACTCTACCTCTTTCACCACGATCCGACCCATGATGATGACAGACTGGATGCGATGCTTGGTCATGCCAGAGCCCTTGCTAACAATGCAGGTGCGGAGATGGTGATCCAATCTGCCGCCGAGAGTACGGATATCCGTCTCTGATAAGTTGACGCGTTTCTCTTAGTAGTGTGACGATTTTGTCACAGAGTGGTGGTTGGTATTTTTTTCGCATTGTTTAAATTCAGCGGTATGCTTGCCCAGTCGTTTTCAGACTCCCTTTTTCTGCTTGGATCTTACAACCGACTTCTGAAGAAATACCGCAGGGAGTATTCAATTGTTGTCTTGGGTATTATCACCCAGGTTGCGTTCTTCATCCTCTATCCGCTGGCCTTCAAGTACATCTTTGACCAGGTCATTCCTCACAAGGATTTCACTCTTCTAATCGAGGTTATTATCGAAGTTCTCGTGCTGATGGTCATTTGCGCGACAGGTGCTTATTTGCAAACCAAATACATGGCTAAGGTGGGTGGACATGTCCTTGCTGATCTGCGGCATGGCATGGTGGCCAAGTTAGACACGCTTCCCTCGGGTTTCTATGCCTCTGTCGATACGATCGACCTTCTCTCTCGATTCTCCAGCGATATGGATCGCCTTGAGAACTCGATGACGCGTGCCCTTCCCTCGATGATAGAGACTTTTCTCATCATGTTCGGTTGCTTGATTACCATTGCGACCATTGATTGGCATCTGGCCATTGCGGCCGCCATCCTTCTTCCAGTCGGTTTTCTCGGAAATTCCTTGATGGGGCCTAAGGAGGATCAACTCAACAGTCAGACCCGCCAGTTAAAGAACATGATGCTCTCCTCTGTGGAAGACTTCATTAACTCCTGGCTTCTGATTCGGGCCTTCAACGACAAGAGACATATCAAAGGGCGTTTTAACACCACCAATAGTTCCTATACGGAACGTTCTTCGGACTATTCCTACTACATCAATATCTCGCCCGTTTTTTCCGAATACGGGGTCAGCGTCAGTCTCGCTATCATCGTGGTTCTGGGTGCGGTCTTTGCGATCAAGGGCCAGTTGACCGTCGGAGCCTTTATCGGATGCTTTGCTCTTTTGCGTAAGGTGGCTGATGGCTCTGCAAAAACTGCCAAGGCTTATTCACTCTTCATCAATGCCATCCGGCCGTATCGTAGGATTCAAAAACTCCTGACCGAAGAGACGCTTTCTCAAGACAAACCCAACGCTGTGGATTTGCCGCCACTATGCCGGGAAATCAAGTTCGAGGAAGTCAGCTATGGCTACGTTCCTGAGAAGCTCATTCTGAATAAAATGAGTCTTTCCATCAAGGCCGGGAGCTCACTGGCTCTGGTCGGATCGAGCGGTTCTGGTAAAAGCACCACGACCAAGCTTGCGATGCGAATTCTTGAACCCCAGTCGGGTTTTATCTCTTTCGACGGGGTGAGATTGACTGACAGCACGCTGGATTCGTTACGCCGCCAGTGCAGCGCCGTGCTTCAGGAAAGTCATCTTTTCCGCGGATCAATCACCGAGAATATAAGATTCGGAAAACACGATGCCACCATGGAAGAGGTAATTGAAGCCGCAAAAAAAGCTCAGATTCACGATTTGATCGAGCAACTCCCGGACGGGTATGAAACGATCGTTGATGAGCGAGGAAGTTCGTTGTCTGGTGGACAGAGACAGCGCATCGCCATCGCCCGCGCCTTTATTCAAAACCCCTCCATTCTCTTCCTCGACGAGCCAACCTCCATGCTCGATCCGATCACGGAGTCCTCGGTGAACGAGGTCTTCATGGAACTTGCCAATGGGCGCACCGTCATCATGGTGACCCATCGACTCGCGTCAGCCCGTCATTTTGATAAAATCATTGTGATCGACCAGGGGAAAGTGGCTGAGGAGGGGAGTCATGAAGAGTTGATCGCATTAGGGGGGAAATATCGTTCTCTCTGGGACAAGCAGCACGGATTCAGCATCAGCTCTGAGGGGTACATCAAGGTGACTCCGGAACGTCTCCGCTCCATACCCATCTTCTCAAAACTGGATCAAAAGACCTTGGAGGGTCTCGCCGGAGAGTTCAGCACGGAGACCTTTGAGCCGGGTGTGACCGTGATCCAAGAGGGCGCTAAGGGCGACAAGTTCTACATTGCTGTCCGCGGCAGTCTTCAAGTCTTGAAAAAAGGGCCGGATGGCGTGGATAAGCCAATCGTTGTTCTGACCGATGGGGATCACTTTGGGGAGATCGCTCTCTTAAAGTCTGTGCCCCGTACCGCCTCGCTCAACACCCTTGCCCACACAATCTGTCTCAGCCTCAGCCACGAGCGCTTCAGTAGGCTTGTGGAATCCCAGCCTGAACTGCTGAAAGCTCTGGAAGAGAGTATGGCAGCAAGGAAGTAGGTAAGTGATACCCTTCGAGCCCTTCGATAAGCCCCTTTCTGATTCCCCTCCAAGTTAGTAGGGTTATCTCCATGTCACCGTCATCCATCCTTGTCGTCGACGATAGCGCGACGATGCGGCGTGTCCTGATCCAATCGCTCGAAAAGATCGGCTTTAACTCAATACTTCCGGCATCAAGTGGTGAGGAGGCCTTGGAAATTCTTTCCAAGAATCCTATCGATCTTGTCGTTCTCGATATCGAGATGCCAGGAATGAACGGTCTTGCGGTACTATGGATGATGAAACGGGATCGTCTTTTGAAAGAAATCCCGGTCATTGTTATTTCTGGGGCTGAGGAACTCGATACCGCGGCAACGTGCATCGAGGCGGGGGCGGAAGACTATCTTCACAAGCCCTACAATCCGATCATCCTGAGGGCACGTGTTGAATCCTCCCTTGAGAAGAAACGCCTGCGTGATCTCGATCGCCTCAGGGTTCTAGAGCTCCAGCGGGAAAAAGACCTTCTCGAGAAAACACAAAAGCGTCTTTCCAAAGAACTCAAGGATGCGGCCCAGTATGTCCTTAGTATTCTTCCCGATCCCGTTCAGACCCCTTCTCACGCCATTGACTGGCACTACGAACCGACAGGAGAACTCGCGGGGGACTCTTTTGGCTACCACCACATCGACGACGAACATCTGGCCATCTACCTTCTCGATGTTTGCGGTCATGGTGTGGGTGCGGCACTGCTGTCGGTCAGCGCCATCAATGCCATCAGAACTTCGGGCATCAAGGGAGTTGATTTTCGCGAACCCTCCGCCGTTCTGGAGGGACTGAACGAGGCCTTCCCGATGGAACGGAATAACGACATGTACTTTACGATCTGGTATGGGGTGTATCACCTCCCTACCCGCACGCTCCGCCATGCGAGTGCCGGACATCCGCCGGCGCTGCTTCTCCATCCAGAAGGTGGGATTCAAGAAGTCAACGAGCCAGGAATGATCACAGGCTTCATGTCCGGAACACGGTACCAATCATCGGCAATGGAGATCCCTCCAGGTTCCAGGCTCTTGGTGATCTGTGACGGCACCTATGAAGTGAAAAAACCTGACGGTCAATGGCTTGAATTTGAAGAATTCAAGGAGTTCTTGAATACGCACGGGAGAAAAGAAGATGTGTTTCAGAATCTCTTGGGCTGGGTGCGATCCATGAACGGCCCCGGGCCTTTGGACGATGATTTCTCCTTGATCAGAATTCACTTTAGCTGAGGGCTAATGACTAAAGATCACGGAGATGATGTTTTCTGTTTTGGAGTGGGCTCTTACTTATGATCTTACGATTGGTGAATCCTATTTTAACCGATTCTGATTTTCTTAAATCAAGCTGTATGCCGCTGGGATACGGGTTGAATCAGTAGAAGAGGCTTAACTCGCGATTGGCCTTTCGCAGGCGGTTGCAGAGAATCAGATTCAGATTTTTGAGAAGTTTGATTTTCAAGACCGGATTCCTATTCCCCAAGGCGTCGAAATCTTCAATGCTGAGCACGTCGCACTCCACCTGAGTATCCGCGACGATGTTCGCCGATCGGGGTGCTAGGTCCACCACGGCCATTTCCCCAAAGATCATCCCTGCTGAAAATGTGGTAAGCCGTAGACGTGTGCCTCGCCCTTGAGGGATGAAGACGCTCACATCGCCCTTTGCCAGAAGAAAAATTTCCCGAGCCTCCGTGCCGATGGAGATGATAGTCTCTCCCTTCCTATAGCTTTGCCGCCTCAGAATTGAGGTGAAGACTTTGAGTTCATCCGTCGTGAAGTTGTTGCATAACTCGTACTCTGCAAACTTAAAACGACGGCCCGAAGCGTGGCTGGGCAGGGTCTTTCTCAGCAGTCGGTTCTCGCACCACTCCAGGGCTCTATCGTTGTCATCGAATGCCAGGAAGAGTTTTTCAAAACGTTTGCCCAATCTGGAAATCATATACCGCTTGACGAGGGGATGTCGGGGGTTGATACCTGTGAAAAGGATGGGTTTTCTGTCTGCGGAGAATTTGAGCAGCAAGTCATGCAATAGCTGACATGCACCATCGTTCACAGTGAGCACCCGCTTAAAATCGAGGATCAGCTGTTCGGTCTCCCCGATGTTTTCGATCACATCTCTCAGAACGTCTTCGGCGGTTGTGAAATTCAGATTGCCTTGGAGCTGGTACAGCCTAATGCCACTGCCCAGTTCGTTTAACACTTGGGCCTCTTTCGGTGTGCGGTTACGTTTTGAGTTCAAATCCGCAGCTGTATATTTCATGCGGATGGTTGACCTGCCGATGCTTGGACAATTCAGCATATGCAGGTCGAAGTTATGGGAGATCTCGGAGCAAACACGTATTCCCCGAGCACTATTACCGTGGGGGTCAAGAGCGGGTGAATAGACCCCGATACCGAACTGACCTGGCATCACGGCGATGATGCCGCCGGCGACACCGCTCTTGGCGGGCATCCCGATCTTATAGATCCATTCCCCGGCGCCATCATACATTCCGCACGTTCCCATAACGCTCAGGATGCTCGAAACAAATTCTCCTCGCAGGGCTTGCTTGCCCGTAATCGGATTGGTCCCGTGGTTTGCAAGAGTTGCTGCCATGATACCCAGGTCGCGAGCGTTAACCGACACGGAGCATTGTTTGAAATACAATTCCAGGGAGAGATTTGGATCTTCGGTGATAATATCGAACTTGCGCAACATGTGGCCGATAGCGCGGTCTCATTCTCGGAACGAAAGACGGCTTCATCGACCTTCAACTCCCGGCCAGCGTATAATCCGAGCATCTCCAGCAGTCTCTGAAGGCGGGCTTGCGGCGATTTTCCCTTGATGAGGGATGTGGTCGTGATGGCCCCTGCATTAATCATGGGATTGCGCGGGCGTCCCGTGACAGGTTCGAGGCTGATGGAGTTGAAGGCATCACCCGTTGGCTCCATTCCGATCTTTGCCAAGACCGCCGATGTCCCCCTGTCCTCCAGAGCCAATCCATACGTAAACGCTTTGGAAATCGACTGGATGGTGAAGGGATGACGTGAATCACCAACCTCATAAACCGCTCCCGTGGCGGTCACTAGGCAGATGCCGAACAAATCAGGGTCAGCTTTGGCCAGTTCAGGAATATATGAGGCAACTTCTCCACTCTTCAGTCTTGCAATCTCACGATGAATCTTTTCGAGATAGTCCTGTATTGGTGAATTCATACTGTTTTAAGATGATATTATGGATGTAATCTGGAGCATTATTTGTGCCAGTTTCGGAATCTGTAAGCTAAAAAAAGTGCCCTCTTACTATTTGCAGTGGGTGGGAGCAGGGGTGCACCTCACAGAAAACAGCCGAGTGACCGAAGAGGACGGCAGGGGAAGAAGGATGAAACCTGAAAGCCAAAACTTGAAATCTGAAAGGTTGAGGGGCCAGGAAATAGGTGTCTGTGGCTTCCCCTAGATTCCACTCGACCCGCTGAGAACCCTTTAGATCCCCCAGATGTCGGGTGACGCTGCCTGATTGAAACTCAAGCAGCATCTGCGAAACGAAATCAGATGTAATTCTTCCTGAGCATCTCGGCCACCGCGGGGTCGAGGCGTTCCCTGCGCCGCACCTCATCGAAGCGCTGAAGCAGATCCTCGGGGCGCACGCGTGTGCGCTCGGCGCCGTAAAGGTCGTGGAGGACTTCCCCACGGTGCATCATGACGATGCGGTCACCCAAGTTGACAGCCTGCTGCATGGAGTGGGTGACCATGAGTGTGGTCAGCTTGTCCCTTTCGATAATCTCATGGGTGAGTCGGATCACCTGGTCGGCGCTCTTTGGATCCAGCGCTGCCGTGTGCTCGTCCAACAAAAGGAGTTCCGGTTTGAGCCACGAAGCCATGAGCAGGGTGAGTGCCTGACGTTGGCCCCCGGAAAGGCTGCCGATTGGGTTCTCCAAGCGTTGCTCCAAGCCCATGTTGAGGGTGCGCACGCGGTCGCGTAGTTCCCCGAGCATGCTGCGGTTCAGTGCCCATCCCAGACCACGGCGCTGGCCACGCTTGGTCGCCAAGGCAAGGTTTTCTGCGATTGTCATGTTCGGAGCCGTTCCACTAAAAGGATTCTGAAAGACTCTCCCGATCAGCTTCGCTCGCTGATGCTCCGCCCACCGCGTGATGGAATAGCCGCCGAGTTCAATGGTACCCTCGTCCACCAAAAACGTACCGGCCACGGCGTTAAGGAGAGTCGATTTCCCTGATCCATTGGTGCCGATGATGATCAGGAATGTCCCTTTTTTCAGACTGAGGGTCACACTACGCAAAGCGCGCACCTCATTGGGAGTGCCGGGATGAAAGGTCTTTTGTATGTGCGAGATTTCAAGCATGTGCGGAAGCTTTGGATGCCGTGGAAGACTTGAGTTTCCGGAGTAATGAGGGAGCTATCAGGGCGATGAAGACAAATAGGGCCGTGATGAGTTTCAGGTCGTTGGGGTTGAGCCCCCATCGTAGGGCGATCGCCACCAGGAGGCGGAAAAGGACGGATCCCATCACAGCCCCCACGATGACAAGCCCGATGCTACCGCCACCGACCAGCGCCTCACCGATGATGACGCTGGCAAGTCCCCAGACGACCATTCCGATACCCATCTGCACGTCGGCGAATCCTTGGTACTGCGCCAGCAGGGAACCGGCCAGGGCAATGAGGCCGTTGGAGATGGCAAGGCCAAGAATCAGGATGAAGTCGACGCTTACCCCTAGGGCGCGGATCATCTGTGCGTTATCACCCGCCGCTCTCATGGCGGTGCCCAGGTTGGTGCGGAAGAAGAGGAAGAGGGCCATTCCGACAAAAGAGACAATCGCGGCAATTCCCAGGAGGGTTGAGGCGTCGCGAACATTCACGGACCATCCGAAGACATTGATGTCTTCCTTTCCCCCGAAGAGGATCGCAAAAAGAGACTCAGCCTGACTCGTCAGCGTGGCTTCGTTCATCAGCGGGACATTGCTCTTTCCCATGACGTGAAGGTTGACCGAGTAGAGTGCCGTCATGACCAGAATGCCGCTGAGAAGTTCGTTGATCTTGAACTTGGTGTGCAGGATTCCGGTGATCGATCCGGCGAGCATTCCAGCTACAAAACCCGCAAGGGTGGCCTCCCAGGGTGCGTAATGGTGGACGAGCAACGCAGCTGTGACGGCAGCCCCCAGGGTGATCGAGCCGTCCGCGGTGATGTCGGGAAAACTGAAGATGCGGAAGCTGAGATAGACCCCGAAGGCTAGTAAGGCCAGGATGAGTCCGATGGTGGTCGCGCCGATGAGCAGATTCATAAAAAGAGGGTTGCCGGGATACCGTGGTTATTTTTTCAGAAGCGGTCCCACCCAGCAGGCGCCCCGCATCAAGTCGGTCTCCCCGACGCCCTCAAAGGCGCGATCGTCAGCCATCAGATGCATCACCGTGCGTAGGGATCCCGAATCCAACAAAGAGGAAACAGTCTCCTTAAGGTCAATCTTTCCCTTGGGGAGAGGACGGTAGGGGAAGGTCACCGCGTGAAAGTGCCCCATTGCGCTTGTCCCTCCACCGATCGGGCGGAGGAACGGGGAAATCTCCTCCGAGGGGGATCGCTCCGCAAAGCCGACAATCAGCACAATGGCACGCTCCTCATCGCACTCTGTGGTGAATGAGAGCCATTTACGCACTTGGGGAAAGGAGAAAGGGGAGTTTCCTTTGCTGTTTTCCGGAGATCTGCGAAGGGAGGCCCCGACAACCCCAGCGCTCTCCGCGATGATGGCAAAGGCAACGGAATCAGACTTGGAATGCTCCATGGCTGCTTCCACCAGATAGCTCAAACCGATCACTCCCTCCTTGTTGCCTGAGGCTTCGAAGCGCAGGAGGACCGGGAATGCTCCGCATGCCGTGATCCCGTACAGAAGTTCTGCTTCGGGGCGATAATCTCCCTCTGTGGTCTGGTAATCGGGAACGCTACTGCCGTCCGTGGGAAGGGCGACGGCTGATCCGGCAACGGCAAGAAACTCCCCGAAACGGCCCCCCTCAGCTGAATGCCCTCCCTGGAACGCGCCCACTCCCACCGCCAGCAGATCCGTTTGGCAAGTTACCCTGGTGATGTCATCAGGGGAGAGGTCTCCGGATGGGAGTTTCTCCGGGTGCCCATGCAGCGTGGAACTCAGGGAAGCATTCCCATCCAATGCATAACTTTCAAAAACCACCCCTTCACGCTCCCAACTCACTGAGGAGGTTGCAACCGTTTCCGCGGCTACCTCTTGATCCATCGTCACGATCAAACGGGAGAGACCGGCGAGTTTCAAGACCTTGAGGATGGTCTCGATCGGCTCAGCGATGCGGAACGTACCCTTGACCGCACCGAGTTGTTTGTAATGTGACATCAGGACCCGGATGCCTGCGGAACTGATATAATCTACCCCTGAAAGATTAAGAACGATGTGGTGCTGCCCGGAGCGGACGGCCGTGCTGATGACGCCGGCAACATGGTCGGACCAGTTGGCATCAAAGCGTCCGTTGAGGCGGAGTTCCAGATGCTGTTCATTGGGGTGTTGGGTGATCTCCATCGTCGTCTTGTTTCAGAATTGGAACGTTAGTTTTTTGACGGAGGAAGGTGTGATGGAAGGTTTGTCTCCGTGGCGGTAATCCATCCGTCCGCTTGCTTGCGCAGATCATCCGGAATGATCCACTTTTGTTTCAATGAGGGAAGGACAGTATCATTGAAGTAAAAGACTTTCGGGATGAGATTCTCGACAGGGATATCCCCCGGGCTCTTCCCATCCAAGACATCTGCTGCAAGTTTCCCCAGAGCCATTCCGATCTCGGGATAATTGGCCCCAAGATCAAAGAGAGCGCCCTTTGAGACTTTCGGCGGGATGGAGGAGAATGTTGGTATGCCGGCCTTCTTACATGTGTTGATGATGGACTCGGAAGCAAGGCTGACAGTGATGTCACCACTCATCCAGACAGCCTCGACCCCCCGTGAAATCAGGGAGTTGAGAGCCTCCAGAGCGGCACTGCTGTTCTCTGCATTGGCTTCCAGAAGAGTTATGCCAAGATCAGAGCAGACTTTCCGTGCGACTTTGGTCTGGGCCAGAGAATTGGCCTCGGCAGCATTCCAGACGAGGCCAACACACTTGAGTTCGGGTCGCATGGCACGGGCCATTTTAAAGACACTATCGACGGGCTGCATCGATCCGTAGCCTGTCATGTAGGGCGGATGGAGGGCGTGGTTGGTGGGGTCGATCCCCACCCCTGCAGCGTAGGGATCGGTCACGATGCCGAAGACGTGCAGAGTACGGTTGCCGTTTCGGTTGGCATTGGCCACCGTCTGAAGGGAGACCGTGCTGATGCTGATGATAAGATCATTTCCACCGCCAGTTACCTCTTTCGCGATGGAGTTGGCTGTTCCGATGTCTGCCTCGGAATTGTAGTGTTTGATGGTGATTTTACCCCCATCGACGTAACCGCGGTCAGCCAGTGACCTGATGACCCCCTCCGCCCCCTCGTCAAGGGCGGGAATCGAGGCATGCTGGACGAACGCAACCCTCAAGCTTTGGTTGGGCTCTTTTTTTTCACCGTGCCTGCGTGAGCCCTTGTCGGCGTTTAATAAAATTCCCCCGGCCACCGCGATGAGAATCACTCCCAAGGAAAGCTTTTTGATTGTTTCGATCATGCGGGCCTTAAAAAGACAGAAAGTATCATTGCGGACAATAAGATCCTTACGAGTAATAGCCTGAAACTAGGAGGGCGAGATTCATTTTATAAATAACCCCATTCTTTTTAATCAGACGCTGCTTTTTCTAATTCAGGGGGAAGATTCGGAAGAATGATTATTTTTACAGATTATTTGTGCTGAGTGAAGGGGTTGATGGAACTGACTTGGGTGGTTCAAGTATTGGAAGAGGGGTTTTCAATCGGATGTCGCGCTCAGAAAATCCTGCTTCGACGGAGACCGGTCCTTCAGGCATGACCCAGCTGTTCTTGAGGGGATGCCAGTAGATGAGTGAGCTGTCGGGGATGGGAATGGTGATCTTTCGAGATTCTCCGGGATTCAACTCGACCCGCTGAAAGCCCTTCAGCTCTCGGAGGGGTCGCGGAGTCGATTCTCCCGTGAGTCTAATGTAGAGTTGGACAACGGTGGCGCCGGAACGCTTGCCGGTATTGGTCAACTTCAGTGAGGCCGTCTGCCCATCTCCGGTCTTGGAGAGTTCCATTCCTGATAGCTCGAAGCTCGTATAGCTCAGTCCAAAGCCGAATGGGAAAAGAGGATCGCGGCCCGAACGGTCATAGCCCCGGTATCCGTAAAAGATTCCCTCCTTGTAGTTCACCACGGGCCAGTCTTTTCCTGTCTGGAATGTCCCCGGATACTCATGGAAGGAGGGATTCTCCTCGATCGAGCGGTCGAACGTGCAGGGCAGATGTCCCGAGGGGTTCGCGTCACCGAAGAGGATTGATGCTAGGGCAGTGCCGGCACTCTGGCCAAGGTACCAGGTCTGGAGGACCACGGGGACGCGTTCGATCCAGGCTCTCATATCAATGGCTGCACCACCGCTCAGGACCACGATGGTTCGGGGATTGGCCGAGGCAACAAGCGCAATAAGATGCTGCTGGGCGACTGGCAGCGCAAAGCCACGGTCGTAGCCCTCCCCCTCGACATCGGGATTCAGTCCGACGCAGACGATCGCGACATCGGCATTCTTGGCTGGATAAAGTCCCGTGGCCTCCTCTGGGACCATGCCGATTCTTACCGAGACATGGCCGCTTCCACGACCCACCTCGCTGGCGGTGACCCGTAGTGGAACGGAGGCTCCTTTTTCCAGAGTCATCACATAGCTCTCGGGATTGCCGAGTTCGCGGTTGCCCAGACGGATCTCGGGGTGACCCTCTGTGAGGAGCTCGTAGTTCCCTGCCACAGGCACCTCGATCTTGGCATCCCAAGTCACGCGGGCTTCCTGATCCTTGGGCACTCCTTCCGGAGGGGAGCGATGCGTCCACGAGATATTGATCTTTCTATCGCGCCTTACGGTAACCTTGGTGAAGTTGGGTTGCGTGACACAGATCATCCTCCTGACGTCTACAATTCTGGGCGGTGCCGGGATCTCCTTTCCAAACTCCAGGAAGTTGGAGAGAGAGAAGGGCTTGCTGAGCGGCATGGGCGCATAGAAGACCTCCGTCTCCTTGGGCAGTGCATCACGGATTCCTTGAAGGAAGCTCACCTTGCGGAATGGCTCGACACCGCCGCTACCTCCTCCGACAGCCGGTGTGTCTTGGGCATTTGGCCCATAGACGACGACATGCCGGAGGGATTTCCGATCGAGAGGGAGAAGTGTCGGTGAGTTTTTCAAAAGCACGATCGACTTCGTAGCGACATCAAGCGCCAACGCGGTATTCTGTTTGGAGTCCAGCGGGAGATCCCTGCGTTCCTGCTTCCCGTCGAGAAATCCCATGGAGACAATCATTCGGAGGAGTCTCCTGACGGCTTGATCGATCTGTTCTTGGCTCAGATTTTTCTCCTCCAGCGCCTTGGTGACGCTCTCCTTCGTAACTTGGTATTCCATCGGCATCTCCAGGTCGAGGCCCGCGGCAATGGCCTTCACGTCTTGGGTCGCCCACCAGTCCGACATCACAATGCCCGGGAAAGCCCATTCCTGTTTCAGGATTCCATTCTGCAGGCGGTCGTTGCCGGTGCTGGGAAATCCGTTCAATTTGTTGTAGGCGGACATCACCGCCCAGACTCCTCCTTGGCTGACTGCTTTCTGGAAAGGTTGAAGATAGATTTCGCGCAATGTCTGCTCATCCATCAGCGACTCGATCTCCATGCGGCGCCACTCCTCGTCGTTGCCGACAAAGTGCTTCACTGTGGCGACGACTCCCTGGGCCTGAATTCCCTGGATCCAACGCGAGGCCATCTCACCGGTGAGGTAGGGGTCCTCGCCGTAATACTCAAAGTTTCGCCCGTTCAGCGGAGTGCGGGCGATGTTCACACCGGGGGCGAGCTGGATATGGATACCACGTGCTCTGGCCTCCCGTCCGATCGCCGCGCCATACTCGTAAGCCAGCTTCTGATCCCAGGTTGCAGCCAGCGCGATCCCGCTAGGAAAAGAGCAGGCTGGACCATGGGCTCGGATCCCCTGAGGGCCATCGGCCATGACGAGCTTGGGGATACCGAGCCTCGGGATTGCTTCAGTTGACATGCCGTCAAAGCCATCACCGGAGAGTAGGCTGATCTTCTCCTCCAGTGTGAGCTTGGAGAGAAGCTGGTCGACTCTTCTCTCAACAACTTCAGGGGCGTAATGAGAGGGAACCGGAGGAGTCGATAGTTCTTCTGATCTCAGGGGTGCCGAGGCGAGCAGGAAAAGGAGGGGCAGCCTCCTCATCCAGGAAGACATCCTTCAATAGGTTCGGTGATTCCTGGGGATGCCTCATCGAAGGCTTTTACCTGATCGAGGATCACATCGGCCATCATCGGATCGGTGCCGATCGCACTGCCATAGTAGAGTTGCTTGCCATGGAGATGGTGAGGGTTGGATTGGAAGACTTCCGATTGGCTGGCGGCGGGGCCGACCTCCTCGCGGATGCCAAGAAGCACGGGAATGTCCTGAAAGCTGTGGAGTCCGTCGCTGATAAAGAAGGGGATCACGACGACATTTTGTTGGGTTGTCATGGCGGCCCAATCGCTAATCAAGGGAGCCTCCTCCATGTAGGTGGGGAGTACCTCCGCATAGAGACCGAGCTCGGAAAGGAGTTGGACTTGGGTCTTTGCAGCCTTGGCTGAATTGTCGTTCAGGTTTGTCCCATGGCCGACGATCAGCAGGCTGGTTTCCTTGGTCGGAACTCCCGGAGCTGTTTCGCACGCGCGCTTAAGCAGCACTTCGGTCATCGAGGGATGGTTTCCGACCGGTTCGCAGTAGCGGATGCTCATGCCGTTGCGTTGGGTGAGGGGGCCCTCGAGTTCCAGTTCCAGCTCTCTTGGGATCACGGTCTGGGTGAAGTATCCCTCGCTGATAAAGTTCGGCACGATGTAGACATCCGCGGAAGAGACCGAGTGCAGGATCTCTCTCATGGAGGGCTCTTCCTTCCAGAAACAGCAGAGGACCTGATCGAAGATGCCCCGCTCACGGATGGCATCGGCCAGGCGATGATTGGGTTCGCTGGAATCGGGATTGGTCGTCGATCCGTGACCGACGATCACGAGTGTTGTGCCGGGGCGCTTCTCCATTTCTGTAAGAATAATTGTCAGGGAGAAAGGGGCAAGGGAATCAATCCCGAACTCCCCAGCTTTCCAACCTTTACTTCAAGTCCTCCAAGGCATCCCGGATGGCCACGGTGATGTCGCGCCCCCCGTCCCCTCCGATTCGCGCGTCGATCTCCTCGAGGCGGTGGATCCACTCGGTGACTTCCTTTCTGGTGTAGGGACCTCCTGCGGCTTCGCAGAAATGGGTGCGGCATCCGAAGGGTCGTCCCTCGTAGATCATGCAGCGTGACGTGTAGGGGTGAAGCAGCGGACAGGCTCCATCCTCGCGCTTCGGTAGTTCCTTTCTACCCGCGGCGCGAAAAGCCTTCGCTGCCGTGAGTGCCTCTCCCTTGGTCAGGACGGGGGTTGCCCCTGTGAGTTGAAAGCGACAGCACTCGGTCAGCAGGGTACAGTTGCGCTCGGGAGGGTTAGCCTTGAGTTCCGCATAGATCTGACGGACACTGGCAATAGCTTCCTCGGTGTCGCGACGAGGATCGGAAGTCTTGTGGGGATTACGTTTGCGCAAGGAAAAGAGGAAATTGTGAAGGATGAATTATGAATGATGAAGAGGGGAGGCCTTGGTCCTCTTTGAAATTGTCGTGAGGATAGCAATCAGTTCATCACACTCGCCGCAGAGTTCTCTGACTTTAGGAAGCGAGAGAACTCCTGATTCAACCAATAAGTCGAACCAGTATGCGGTTTCGTCCAGTTCTTTTAGGCAGTCCCCGATCTTGGCAATGAACTCGTTTCTGGAACGTGATCTGTTGGCTTCGCGGTAATTCGCACCCACGGACGTACCGGATCTCAGAACTTGTTTTCCCAGAGTTTGGGCGACGGTGCTTTTTGGAAGGGCGCTGTAGAGCCTAATCACTCTAAGAGCGAATGACTTCGTCCTCACGGAGAGGTCGATAGCAGGTTTCTTTTCATCTCTCATAATTGACGGCACTTTGCCCCCGCAAAGCTGTGCCTCCCTAATGGGCTGCTCCTGAGTCGCAGTCTTACGCGCCGCTCCCGAGCGGCTTGTTTCATCCTTCATAATTCTTAATTCATCCTTTCTTCACACTGCCGTTCCTGCGGCATGTGCGCTGGCCCAGGCCCATTGGAAATTGTAGCCGCCTAGCCAGCCCGTGACATCCACAACTTCACCGATGAAATAAAGACCCGGAACCTTTCTTGATTCCATCGTCTTGGAAGAGAGTTCGCCGGTATCAATCCCGCCGCAGGTTACCTCTGCCTTCGGATATCCCTCCGTCCCGGCGAAGGACTGCTTCCATCCATGAAGCGACGTGTCGAGTCTCTCAATCTCCTCCTTGCTGCAACGTGCAAGTGGCTTCTCGGGTGCATTCCTAGCACACCATGACTCGGCAAAGCGCCGGGGCCAGATTTTGGAAAGATTCTGCAATGCTGTTGTGCCGCTGCGGGTTGTTGCCGCGAAAGCCTCTGAGTCTGATTTCTCCGGGAGAAGGTCGATCGCGAGAGAGGAAGTTCCATCCCAATAAGAGGAGATCTGGAGGGCTGCCGGGCCGCTAAGTCCCCGATGGGTGAAGAGCATGGCCTCCTCAAATCGACGGCTTCCGGCTGTGATTCGCACCGGGAGAGCAACCCCGGCAAGGGGTTCGTAAAAGCTTTTTTCCGTAGATTGGAAGGTGAGGGGAACAAGGCCGGGACGGAGTTCCGTTACTCCGATTCCGAACTTTCGGGCGATCCGATAGCCGAGATCGCTCGCGCCGAGCTTGGGAAAGGAGAGCCCTCCCGTGGCCACGACCAAGACATCGGATTGAAAAGTTCCACGAGAGGTGTGAATGACGAACTTGGCTCCTTTCTCGACCTCCCTCACGTCGCAGTGGGAGAGGACTCGGACTCCGGCTTCGCGACATTCGCTCTCTAGCATTCCGATGATCTGACGTGAGCTGCCGTCGCAGAACTGTTGTCCCAGTTTTTTTTCATGGTAGGCGATGCCATGCTTTTCCACGAGCCCGATGAAGTCCCAGGGGGTGTAGCGTGCGAGTGCCGATTTGCAGAAGTCGGGGTTCCCTGAGAGGTAGTTCTCCGCGGAGGCGTTGATATTGGTGAAGTTACACCGCCCCCCTCCGGAGATCTCGATCTTCTTTCCAAGCCGTTCGTTGTGTTCCAATAGGAGAACCTTCTTTCCACGATTCGCCGCCGTGAAGGCGCAGAACATGCCACCTCCACCACCTCCAATCACGATGACATCATACTGTTCTGGAATCTCCATGCTCACTAGATAGTCATGACAGAGGGGGGCTGCGTGTGGAACAAGGGAAAGTATGAATGATGAAGTATGAGGGATGAATTGGTGAGTGAAAAAGGCGTGATTGCCGGGACCTTCATACTTCATCACTCATAATTCATCCTTCTCTCCCGTCCGTTCCTTGGTGACGCGGGCTTTTTTAGTGCGTAGAGTCCCTGCCTTATGCAAAAACACCGCTTCGACAGCCTTGGGCTCTCACCTGAAATCCTCAAGGCAGTCGCCCAGCTTGGCTTTGAGGAGGCCACGCCGATTCAGTCAGCCGCTATTCCGGTCTTGATGGAAGGAGGAGATCTGGTGGGACAGTCCCAGACGGGCTCTGGGAAGACGGCAGCATTTGCAATTCCTGCGATCGAAAAAGTCGATCCCACCAACAAGGCCGTACAGGTCCTGATCCTTTGCCCCACACGCGAACTTGCCGAGCAGGTTGCCGACGAGGTGCACCGGTTGACTGCCTTCAAGCGCTCCATCCACTCTGTTCCCATCTATGGAGGGGCCTCCTATGACCGTCAGCTTTTTGAGCTCAAGAAAGGAGTCCAGATCGTCATCGGCACTCCTGGACGCATCATCGACCATCTTGAGCGCGGCACTCTCAAGCTGGATCAGCTCAAGGTCGCGATCCTAGACGAGGCCGACCGTATGCTCGACATGGGTTTCCGTGATGACATTCAGAAGATCCTCGATGCGACGCCGGATGAGCGCCAGACGGTCTTCTTCTCCGCCACTCTCTCAGGGCCGATCAAGCAGCTCATCAGCCGCTACTCTCGCGATGCCAAGACTGTCGCGATCGAGCGAAAGGATGTTGCCGCTCCTGATATCGAGCAGTTCTTCTACGAGATCCCGCCGCGCGGCAAGACCCAGGCCTTGATCCGTCTGGTGGACTTTCACGCATTCCGCCTCGGCATCATTTTCTGCAACACCCAGCGCATGGTAGACGAGCTTGCCGATGCCTTACTCGCGCAGGGATTCTCCGCGGATCGCCTCCACGGCGGTATCACCCAGGCCCAGCGCACGCGTGTCATGAACAAGTTCAAGAATTCCGAGTTCGAGTTCTTGGTGGCCACCGATGTCGCTGCCCGTGGTATCGATGTTGATGCCCTAGAGGTGGTCATCAACTACGACCTTCCGCATGATCCCGAGGACTATGTCCATCGTATCGGCCGCACCGGCCGTGCAGGTCGTAAGGGTATGGCCGCCACCTTTGTGACTGGGCGTGACATCTACAAGATCCAGTATCTCGAGAAGTTCACCCACTCACGTATTCGCAGGGCGAATATCCCGACCTCTTCCGAGGTGGAGGGAAAGCGTTCCGAGCAGATGTTTGGCAAGGTTCAGGCCCTCTTGGCCTCGAGGAACTTCACCGACCAGACCCAGTTCACCGATCGGTTGATGGAGGAGGGGTTCCAAGCAACGGAAGTCTGCTCCGCGCTCTTTTCGCTTCTGCTGGGTCAGAGCGGCGGAGAGGAGTCCCATTCGGCTCCGAAACCCGCCGGCAAGAGTGAGTTCCCCAATGAGTTGCCGGATCATGAGGGTTTTGCACAGCCAAAGGGATCTAAGGGATTTAAGAAAGGGAACTTTCAGCCACGGGAGCCAGGTATTGTGCCATCCTATTCCGCCCAGGGTTCCCAGGGAGGAGGTGCGAAACCGGGATTCAAAACTGCAGCCAAGCCCTCGTTTAAGCCTGCTTTCAAAGCCCCTTTTGAGAAAGGAAAGCCGGGCAAATTCGCCAAGGGATTTAAGAAAGATCGCGGGCCAAGATAGTGAATCGATGATTCGCGCAGAGGCGCAGAGGCGCGGAGATTTTTAGTCTGAAAATCAGAAGAATCAGGCACGTGAAGAAACGGCCAGAGATGCCAACTCAAGAGCTTTGGGGAAAACATGAAGGGGATCTGTCTTAAATCCCTCTGCGCCTCTGCGCCACTGCGCGAGTTTTTTGTATTTCTCTGGCTCTCTGGAATGGGTCTTCACGCGGATGTCTCGATGCCGCCGATTTTTGGCGATCACATGGTGCTTCAGCAGGGAGTGACTCTTCCTGTGTGGGGTTTAGCCTCGCCTGACGAACATGTCTCCCTCTCAATCGGTAATCTCTCCGAGGAGACTGTGGCCGATCACTCCGGGACATGGCGGATCAACTTGCGCCCATTGCCATCCTCATCGGAGCCCTTGGTCATGGTGATCAACGGAAACAACCGCTTGGAACTCCATGATGTTATCGTGGGCGATGTCTGGGTATGTGCCGGCGAAGCGAATATGGCCTTCCCTCTTTCCGATGTACCTATCGGCAAGGAATCCGATGAGAAAATTGCTGATAAAAAACTACGTTTTTTCCAGTACGAGAACATCTTAGAACTGAATAGAGCCCACGGGACTCAAGTCGGAACACAAGCTCTTCATAGAAAAGGGCGATGGGTTGTCTGCTCCCTCGATAGTGCTCCCGCCTTCTCCGCCGTGGGATATTTCTTTGCAAGGGACCTGAGAACTTCCCATCACCTCCCGATTGGGATGATCCAATGCACCAGGAAACACTCGCCGATTGTCTCCTGGATCAGTCAGCGCGGGCTTACCAAGCCCCCCTCCATCTCCCCATCTCCGAATTACGGGGAAGGGAACTCCGGACAGAGCTCCTGTTTCGAGCAACTGATCCATCCGCTCATACCCTACGCCATCACGGGGATCATCTGGTATCAGGGAGAGTCCGATGAGGGGAGTGCCGCCCTGCAATACCGCCGCATTCTTCCCCGCATGATCCGAGACTGGAGAGAGAGATGGGGGGAGGGACCCTTCCCATTTTATTGTGTGTCACAAGCCGGATTTGGGGATGAGGAGGGTTCAGCCGTCGAGAGCTATCATGCTCAGTCTGGCAAGCCGGCCGCGGGCCGTGCGCTGCCATGGCTAAGGGAGGGAATTGCCTCAGCACTCTCTCTGCCATTCACTGGGATGGCAGAGGCCAGTGATCTCGGTGTCGTCGACGAGAGGATCCCTCTGGACAAACTAGATGTGGGGAGACGTCTGGCCCTGCTGGCCCGTCACCGTGTCTATGGAGAGTATATTGTGGATTCAGGCCCTCTCTATCACGGAATGAACATGGAGAGGGGTAAGGATAGGGATAACGATAAAGTCCGGGTGGATTTTGATTCCGTGGGTAGCGGTCTAGTGCTGGGTGTCTCTCCTTGGAAGATAGAGGGCGTTTCTCCATCTCTTGTCACATCTCTCAAGGGATTCGCGCTTGCGGGCAGCGATCGTAAGTGGTTCCCGGCCCAAGGCCGCATCGAGGGCGACACGGTTTTGCTCTGGAGTGATGCCGTTCCTCATCCCATGGCCATCCGGTATGGATGGAGAGGTTTCCCCAAGGGCACACTCTACAACAAAGAAGGGCTGCCAGCAGCTCCCTTCCGAACCGATACAGATCAGCCGGAATAAGCCGTGAAACAACGCACGTGCTCCCGTGTGAACCAATCCTTTTCCGATCAGGCGTCTTGTGACACAAAGATGGAATGAGGAGTCTTCTGCAAGTATCAGCCATTCTGCTCCTGTTCCTCTCGGTCCAGAGTCTGGAGGCCGCAGGCGGTGGGAAGACATCGAATCTCCGGTTACCCTCGGCGACTCCTTCGACAGATACGATCAATCAGCCTCTCTCTGCTTCATCGCTCAGGATTTCCCAGAAGGCTCTCTTTATGCGTGTGATCCAGGCACGACTCTTTCATGACGGCATCTGGACGCTTGGGGATGCATCGCAAACTCCAGTGACTGTGGCCCGGACAATTGCCTCGCTTCACCCCAGTTTCGTGACCGGCCTCCTTCGGATCGTCGATCATGGGGCACTCAGTCACAGCGAGGAAGAGGCCTTCTCAACAGTCTGCTCTGCTGTTCAGGCCTCCTCCAAGGGATGCCGCTTCGATGTCGTGCTGAACGCGGCTGTGGAGCGTTCAGGTGAGCTGATCATCAGGCACATGAAGGAGATTACGACCCGTATTCACCCTGATGCATGGACATTTTATGTCTCTCCTGATGACACCACGGTGAATCCCGAAGTCTTTGAGCAGGGGATAGCTGCCGCTCATGCCGCAGGTCAGATGGTCGGATACGATGGGCCTCTCTCCCTTGTTCCGGAAGGCATCGATTATCTTGTTGTCCGCGCATGGGATCTCAAGGTCTCCAGGCACCAGATCGATCTTCTCAAGGCCTCCAAGCACGTTCCTCTGATTGTGGAACTTCCGACGACCTTCGGTGCGCAGCCTTCTCCCGAGGTTTCTTCCTATGTGAATGAACTGAGCTCTCAAGATCGTGCCGCATCCCTGACCTCACTGGCCGAGAACCAGAGTGCTTGGGGTTATCGTTTCGCTTATCCCGTCTTCTATCCGCTTTGCCCGACAAAGCATGCCTTTGACGCAACCAAGGATCCGATCCTGATGGTCACGATCCGTTCCCTCTTGACCCGGTTTAACTAGAACAAGAGCTCACAAATGAAAAAGATGTCCCATGGGTATCTTTTTTACTCGAGCCTCTAAAAAAGCGTAGCAATCCAATCAGGAAGGCCTTTTCAGTAAGCTTTCTTGCCCTGCTTCTTAAGCAGACGGGCCTTAACAAAGGACTGGATACAGCGGGCTACATAGAGTCCGCAGATGAGGGCGGTGGCCATCTTTGCGATGGAGGAGTTGGTCTTGTCCCCGGCCGTCTGCTTCAACACGGCAAAAAGCATTCCGTAGCCCGAAACAGTGGCTCCGAATCCAAGCAGGCCGACCAGGACCGCCACATGCATCACATGCATGCGGATCTTCTCGTTGCGTGCCAGCAAGCCGCAGATAATCAAAAGAAGACCGAGTCCGCAGGGGATCAATGCCGTGGGATGAGTGGCGCCGGTTCCGAAGTAACCGATCACGCCAACCACATTGAGAAGGATTCCGAAAATGATGCTGATTACGGGCATGGAGTTCATAAGGCAAGACTGTCAAGTCGAGGGCCCAGAGTCGAGAGTCGAGGGCGTTTAACCCTATATGTGTCCAAGGAATTCAGCTTCATGAGTTCCTGATTTCCAGATTAAATCCCTAAACATCCATGCTGCATATTGTCCTGATCGAGCCAGAGATCCCACAGAATACCGGCAATATCGGCCGTCTCTGCGTAGCGGCTGGTGTGCGGCTCCATCTGGTTGGGCCGTTGGGATTCTCCCTTGATGAAAAGGAGATTCGTCGTTCCGGACTTGATTACTGGGATCGTCTCGATTTCAAGAGCTGGGATCGTCTGGAGGATTTGCAGTCCGCTATGCCCGAATCCCGGTTCTGGTATCTCAGTAGCAAGGTGGAGCGTGCCTACTGGGATGTGGAGTTCCAGGACGGGGATTGTCTTGTCTTCGGAAGGGAATCCAAAGGCCTTCCAGTCTCCCTGCTGGCTGCCAATCCGGAATCGTCAGTCACAATTCCGATGACGGAAGGGACCCGCAGCATCAATCTCTCAACGTCCACTGGGATCGTCCTGTACGAAGCTCTCCGGCAACTGCATCTTAACGGAGCATGACTGAAATGAATAATCCTCCTGTCATTGAAGTCAAAGATCTCACCAAAGCCTTCCGTACCTACCGGAAGGAGGAGGGGCTGATGGGGGCGGTGCGTGGGCTCTTCCACCGCACCTACACCGAGACAAAGGCTGCTGATAGGGTCACCTTCTCCGTCGGGGAAGGTGAGTTCGTCGGCTTCCTCGGACCTAACGGTGCCGGCAAAACCACGGTACTCAAGATGCTCTCGGGACTGCTCCAGCCGACCTCGGGAAGCGCCTCGGTGCTCGGATTTAACCCTTCCAAGCGTCCCGTCGAACTCAAGCGTCAGTTCGCTCTTCTGATGGGTCAGAAGAATGCCCTCTGGTGGGATCTTCCGGCACGCGAATCGCTGGAGCTAAACCGAGCGATCTACGGGATTGATCGGAAGAAATTTGAGTCGACGGTCGGAGAGCTAATCGAACTGCTCGATGTCCGCGACAAGATGGGCGTGATGGTAAGGGAACTGAGCCTCGGAGAGCGGATGAAGATGGAGTTAATAGCTGCCCTGCTGCACCGCCCAAAAGTTCTTTTCCTCGATGAGCCGACGATCGGTCTGGATGTGATGAGTCAGAAAAAGGTCAGGGAGTTTCTCCGTGAGTATAACCGCCGCTACAAAGTCGTGACACTGCTAACCAGCCATTACATGCAAGATATCGAGGAGCTCTGCGAACGGGTGATCCTGATCGATCACGGCAGGATTTTCTTTGATGGATCGCTCGAAGAAGTGGTCTCCAGATTCACCTCCACCAAGATCATTGAGGCCGACTTCAGTACCCCATTGCCCGATAACTTTGTGCCCCCGGGGAGCGTTCTTGAACGCAATCCCCTGCAGATCAAGATCGAGGTGGCGCGTGCCGAGGTGCCTCACGCCTGCACATCTCTCCTCGCCGGAGGTCAGGTGATCGACCTTTCCGTGCAGGAAGTGCCGATCATGGAGGTCATCCGAAAGGTTTTCGGAGGCCAGCAGGAGAAACATCGGCTAGAGTCATTCGGGTGAATTGTATGAGGAAAATTCTCCTGTCCCCATTCCTTGCATTCCTAGGATGTGTGGGGTTTCTGTTGCTCCCCTTCTCCTTGATTGCGGGGACGGGTGAGGGGGTCGATGTCTCGCTGGTCTGTAACGCCTCGATGCCGCTGGTGCCTGGAGAGCCCTTCATGGCAGTGGTCGTGCTCGATCTGAAACCGGGCTGGCATACCTACTGGCGTTATCCTGGAGATTCGGGAGCCCCCCCAAAGGTCGTTTGGCATTTGCCTCCTGGATGGAAGGCCGGCCCACTTGAATTCTCGATTCCGAATCAGTTCTCCGAGCCTGGCGACATGCTTATTTACGGATACGAGAAGCGACAGCTTCTGAGGGCCGTGATCACTCCGCCAAAGGAGATCCCCAAGGATAAGTCGATTGAACTGAAGGCCTCCCTCTCATGGCTTGCCTGCAAGGAGCTCTGTGTTCCGGGATCAACCGAAGTGAAGTGCAAGATTACCGGTCCCACCACAGAAATCGTGCGATTGCTGAGCTCCTATTTGTCCCAAGGAGAATGGCCGACAACAGGACTGCCTCCATTCCCCGTCTCCATTTCAGCAAAGGGGACAAACAAGGCGGTCGCTTTCACTGGTCAGCGCGGTGCGACCTATGAACTCTATCCCGATCCTTCGGAGGGAACGACGGTTGCTCATGTGACGCGTCTTGTTTCCGAAGGGGCAGAAGGTCCTGCCGTTGTCTTCTCGATTCCCTGGGATGGCCCCGCGCCCTTTCATGCCCTGCTGGTCGAATCTTCAGGAGACTCACGACACGCTTGGTGGATCGGAGGATCGCTCAGGCATTCGGCTGGGAATAGTGAGCATGCAGTGATCTCATTCGGGGTCTTGATCGCGGCCCTTTTCTCGGGCTTTCTTGGGGGTCTAATCCTGAACCTGATGCCGTGCGTCCTTCCGGTGATCTCGCTCAAGATCTTCAGCTTCATTTCTCAGGCGGGAGAGTCCCCGAAGCGGATCTTTCGTCATGGACTTGCTTTCGCCGCGGGGATCTTCATCTGGTTCTTGGGGCTTGGTTTGTTGGTGATTGTGCTGAAGGCCGGAGGGTCGCAAGTGACCTGGGGGGCCTTCCAGTTTCAGAATCCTCTCTTTGTCGTCGGGCTCAGTGTTCTGGTCTTCCTCTTTGCTCTGAATCTCTTCGGTCTCTTCGAGATTACACTCCCGGGCAGCGCCTCCACTTCGCTGGACCATACTGCGCGTCGTGAAGGATATGGAGGATCTTTCTTTCAGGGATTATTTGCCACGCTTCTAGCCACTCCCTGCACAGCTCCTTTCCTTGGAAGTGCGCTGGGGTTCGCTTTCGGACAGAGCTCCCTTGTGATCTTGGCTATATTCGCCGCGGTGGCCCTCGGCATGTCGCTTCCCTACCTGCTGCTCTCGGCGCAACCGGGATGGAGAAGATGGATTCCGAAACCGGGAGTCTGGATGGAGCGCCTGAAGCAGTTCATGGGTTTTCCTCTACTCGCGACCAATCTCTGGCTGCTCTGGGTCCTGCAAAATCAGCGCGGAAATGAAGCTGCTCTCACCCTCCTCGCGCTCTTCCTGATCCTTGGATTCTGCGCTTGGCTCTTCGGGATTCTTTCCGGCGGTGCTTCCCCAGGGCGTACTTGGCTCCTTTTACTGATCGCTCTACTAGCTCTTGCAGCCATTACTTTCACGTCGCAACGGATTCTGCTCGCCAAGTCATCCGCAGTGACTCCAACCAAGTCAGATCAAGGGATTATCTGGATTCCCTACACACCGGATGCGCTTGCCTCACTCCGCGCCAAGGGCGAGCCCGTCTTTCTTGACTTCACGGCCTCCTGGTGCCTGACCTGCCAGTTCAACGAACACACGGCGATCAATGTCCCGGCTGTCAGGCAGCTCATCAAGGAGAAGGGAATCTCAGCGATGAAAGGCGACTGGACCAACGCCGATCCCGCCATCACCGCTGCGCTGAAGTCCTTCGGTCGCGTCGGCGTCCCGCTGGCTGTTTATTATCCGCCTGGCAAGGGAAGTGATCCTGTCGTCCTACCGGAACTGCTGACGGAGCAGATCGTCATTGATGCATTAATAAAATGATCTTTCTGTCTTTCTTTTCCTGAGTTCCATATTTCCTTATCCATTTTCATGAACTTCAAGACCCTCAAACTCGATCAACTCGACCAGAACAAGCAGATCAGCAAGGAGTCATACGCGCGCGATCTCAAAAAATATCAACTGGGGTTGTTAAATCTCCAACTTCGCCTCAAGGAGAGCAAACACACGGTCATCATTGTGCTCGAGGGGCCTGATGCCGCCGGGAAGGGTGGTGCCATCAAGCGCACGCTGGAGCGTCTTGATCCGCGTCTTGTGCGTGTCTACTCAACCCAGAAACCGACAGCCGAGGAGTATCGTCACCATTATATGTGGCGCTTTTGGAACAAGACTCCTCCGGTGGGAGAATTGGCCGTGTTTGATCGCTCTTGGTACGGGCGTGTACTGGTGGAAAGGGTTGAGGGATTCGCTTCCAAGGATGAATGGTCGAGGGCTTATCGCGAGATCAACGAGTTCGAGCAGACCCTGGTCGAGGGTGGGGCGATCATGATCAAGCTCTTCCTTCAGGTCTCGAAGGCAGAGCAACTCAAACGCTTTAAGGAGCGTCAGGCCGATCCCTACAAGCACTGGAAAATCAACGATGAGGACTGGCGCAACCGCCGCAAGTGGAGGCAGCACAATGAGGCGGCCGAGGTGATGTTCCAGAAAACCTCAACGAAGTTTGCCCCGTGGACGGTTATTGCCGGTGACTACAAATGGTACGCTCGCGTTCAGTTTACAAAGACCATCTTCGAGCGTATTGCCAAGGAGTTCCCTGAGGCGAAACTCGGGGTGTAGTATGTTTTAGAGTCCGTCATCGGTCACCGCGCCATGGGAGGCGTCGGTGACATGGGCGGCGTACTTGGCAAGAACGCCACGGCGATAACGGGGAGCGGGCTGTTTCCAGGCCTTCTTCCGCTTGGCGAGTTCCCCGGCGCTGACCCCAACTGAGAGAATTCTCTTGCTGGCGTCGATGGAGATGGTGTCGCCCTCCTTGATCAGCGCAATAGATCCTCCTGAGAAAGCTTCCGGTGTGATGTGTCCCACAACAAAGCCGTGGGTTCCGCCGGAGAAGCGTCCGTCGGTGATGAGTGCGACATCTTTTCCAAGGCCGAGTCCCATGACGGCGCTGGTGGGGGAGAGCATCTCGCGCATGCCGGGGCCTCCCTTAGGGCCCTCGTAGCGGATGACGATGACATCACCCTTCCTGATCTTCTTGGCGAGAATGGCCTGGAGAGCTTTTTCCTCGGAGTCGAAGACTCGGGCTTTGCCTTCAAAGCGAAAGCCTTCCTTGCCTGAGATCTTGGCAACGGCACCACCGGGGGCCAGGTTTCCCTTGAGAATGACGAGGTGACTCTCTTTTTTGATCGGGTCGGAGATGGGGCGGATGATCTGCTGTCCCTTGGGGTAGGGCTTGAATGCGGCCAGATTCTCACGGAGTGTCTTTCCGGTGACGGTCATGCAGTCGCCGTGGAGGAGTCCCGCGGCCAGCAGATCCTTCATCAAGGGGACGATGCCGCCTATCTCGATGAGCTGGGACATCAGGTATTTGCCGCTCGGCTTGAGGTCGGCGAGAACGGGAACCCGTTTGCCGATTTTGGTGAAGTCGTCGATGGAAAGCTTCACGCCGGCCGTGTGGGCGATGGCGAGGAGGTGGAGGACCGCGTTGGTCGATCCGCCGAGGGCGATCACGACGGTAATGGCGTTTTCGAACGCCTCACGGGTCATGATGTCGAGGGGACGGATGCCTTTCTTGAGCAGGTTGAGGACAGCGGCTCCGGCGTCGCGGCAATCCTGCACCTTGTGTGAGGAGACGGCAGCCTGGGCGGAGCTGTTCGGGAGACTCATGCCCATCGCCTCGATGGCAGATGCCATGGTGTTGGCCGTGTACATGCCGCCGCAGGAACCTGGCCCCGGAATTGCGCATGACTCGACGGCCTTACGCTCTTTGGCTGAGATCACGCCAGCAGCTTCCTGTCCGACCGCTTCGAAGACCGAGACCACATCCACTAGCTTGCCGTTCAGGCAGCCGGGCAGGATGGTGCCGCCATAGACAAAAACAGCCGGACGATTGAGTCGGGCGATGGCCATGATGCAGGCGGGCATGTTCTTGTCACAGCCTCCGATGGCCACAAGACCGTCGAAGCCTTGGCATCCGGCCACGGTCTCGATCGAGTCGGCGATGACCTCGCGGGAGACAAGGGAGTATTTCATCCCCTCGGTGCCCATGGAGATACCGTCGGAGATCGTGATGGTATTGAAGATGATTGCTTTCCCTCCAGCCTTGTCGACGCCGAGCGAGGACTCACGCGCGAGTGCGTCGATGTGCATATTGCACGGAGTGACCATGCTCCAGGTCGAGGCGATACCGACGATCGACTTGGTGAAATCTTTGTCACTGAATCCTACCGGATAGAGCATGGCGCGGCTGGCGGCACGGCTCGGTCCATCGAGAAGAGGTGAGGAATGGGCTCGCTCTAGGGAGGTAATCTTTTTGGCGGCCTTGGCAGCTATACTGGGAGCGGTAGGGGATTTTTTACGGGAACTAGAACTCATTCTGGCATGCTAGCAGAGGCGGACGATGGGAAGAAAGAAAACATCGATGATGGTTGAAAGAAGAGGAGATTTCTTTTGGCAACTGCTTCAATGCTATTTGACCGGAGTTTCTTTGGGGTCACGATAAGATATTTCCATGAGTATACCACCCCGCCCCCTTCCCCTTGTTCTCTATGACGGTGAGTGCAACTTTTGCACTGGCTCGATACGTCGTTGGATCATTGCCGGGAATGGGCGTCTGGAGTTTTCAGCCGTGCAGGACGGAGAGGGGGCGGCTTATGGGTTTCCTCCAGACCAAGCGATGGGAGCAGTTCACCTGATTGAGGTGGATGGGCGGATCAGGCGTGGTGCCGAGGCAGTCTTCAGAATGATGGCACTCTGCGGTAATTTCCCGGGCAACGTGGCGTGGAGCATCTATCAACGTGTGCCACTTTTTCGCATCCTCAGCGACTGGGGATACCGGCGGGTGTCGGAACGTCGGGCGGCGCTCTCGAAAATGATATGCCGACTGCCGCATCAGTCTTCAAAATGACAATGCAGGACGCTAGCTTTCATTCCTGATAAAGCTATATACTATCGGCCTCCAGTTACGGGCAGGTTGATTTCAGAGGCCTTCTGAGGGCCGTTTGTAACGCTGCCGAGAGGAATAAAAATAAGAATGAAATCCTACACCTAGGGATCGCAGTTGATAGGGGCTGTTTCTTTGGCTCATTGTTCCTAATGAAAATTTCTGTGACGAAATGATAAAATCTTCTTGCAGATTCACGTGGTTTCCCTAATTTCCCACCTCCCGACTTCTTCGGAGTTTCTAAAGACTCTGTGGTGACGCGGACCAGTTCCTTAAAAAACACGGGGATGGTTTTGCTGAACGGCAATCGAAGAAGCATTGGGAACACTCATTTTTTAACAATGCCAACCATCAACCAACTCGTCCGTAAGGGCCGCGAACAGGTCAAGGTGAAATCCAAATCACCTGCGCTCGTGAATTGTCCCCAGCGTCGCGGTGTCTGCGTGCAAGTGATGACCCGAACCCCCAAGAAGCCGAACTCAGCGCTTCGCAAGGTTGCCAAGGTTCGCCTCACAAACGGCCAGGAAGTGATCGCCTACATCGGCGGTGAGGGACATAACCTTCAGGAGCACTCGATCGTGCTCGTTCGCGGAGGCCGTGTGAAGGATCTCCCCGGTGTCCGTTATCATATCGTTCGTGGCAGTCTTGATTGCCTTGGCGTTGATGGTCGCCGTCGTGGACGCTCCAAGTATGGTGCCAAGCGCCCCAAGCCAGGTGAAGAGGCCAAGGCCGTCAAGAAGAAGTAATACAGACAAACACTCCAAACGTTCTTTATCATGTCCCGCCGCAAACGCGTCATCACCAAAGAGGTCAAGCGTGATCTCCGCTACGCCAGTCCGCTGGTTGCCCGACTTATCACCACCGTCATGCGCGGTGGCAAGCGCTCCCTTGCTGAACGTATTGTTTACACAGCAATCGAGAGCACCCGTGATGGCACCGAGGCGGTCGATCCGCTAGATGTTCTCCAGAAGGCCATGGACAATGCCCGCCCGCGCCTTGAGGTGAAGAGCCGCCGCGTCGGCGGAGCCACATACCAGGTTCCGATGGAGGTTCCCGCCGATCGTCAACTCGCCCTTGCGATGCGCTGGATCGTTGGTTTTGCAAGTAAGCGTAAGAGCGTCCCTATGTCGAAGGCCCTTGCATCTGAGCTTAAGGAAGCCGCCGCTAATCAAGGCGCCGCTATTAAGAAGCGGGATGATCTTCACAAGATGGCCCAGGCCAACCGAGCCTTTGCCCACTTCCGCTGGTAGTCCCAGTATTTTTGTTCTTTATCCAATCACCGCAATGAGCACCGAAACAGCCAATCCGAACTCCCCGGATCGCGCCTTCCCGCTGGAGCGCACCCGCAATATCGGGATCTGCGCGCACATCGATGCCGGTAAGACGACATTGACCGAGCGCGTTCTCTTCTACACCGGCATGATCCACAAGATCGGCGAAGTGCACGAGGGGACCACTGCCACCGATTGGATGGAGCAGGAGCGCGAGCGCGGTATTACGATCACATCCGCCGCTACGACTTGCAGCTGGAACCAGATCAAGCAGGAAGGTGTTGTGAAACTGTTCGACGACATCAAGATGCGCGTCAATATCATCGATACACCAGGCCACGTGGATTTCACAGCTGAGGTGGAGCGTTCGTTGCGCGTGCTTGACGGAGCCATCGCCGTGTTCTGCGGAGTTGCGGGCGTTCAACCTCAGTCCGAGACTGTCTGGCGCCAAGCCAACAAGTACAATGTTCCTCGAATCGCCTTCGTCAACAAGATGGACCGCACAGGTGCCAATTTTGCGAATGCCGTCAACGACATGCGCAACAAACTGGGTGCCAATGCCTGGCCGATCCTTATTCCTATCGGTGCCGAGGATCATCTTCAGGGCCAGATCGACGTGGTGAACCAAAAGGCCGTTATCTACGCTGATGACGCCAGCATGGGGTCCAATTACACGATCACCGAGATCCCCGCAGAACTGAAGGATCTTGCCGAGTCGGCCTACGAGGACTTGGTTTCCCAGATGACCGACCTCGACGAAGAAGTCGGAACGCTCTTCCTTGAGGAGAAGCCCGTCACTAAGGAGATCCTTAAGAGGGCTATCCGTCGTCAGACGACGGCCAACCGCTTTGTTCCTGTTGCCGGGGGATCGGCCTTCAAGAACAAGGGTGTCCAGTATCTTCTTGATGCCGTTGTTGATTATCTTCCGAGTCCGATCGATATCCCTCCCGCCAAGGGAATGGATCCTGATAATGGCAAAGATAAGTTTGCCGTCACTGATGACAACGCCCCCTTCTGCTCACTCGCCTTTAAGCTTTGGAGTGATCCATTCGTAGGGAAGCTTGTTTTCTTCCGCGTCTACTCAGGCAAATTGAGCAAAGGCGACACGGTTCTCAACCCACGCACCGGCAAGCGCGAGCGCATCAGCCGACTCATCCAGATCCAGGCTGACAAGCGCGAAGATATCGACACCTGCTACTCCGGTGATATCGCCGCCATTGTCGGCATACGCAATATCACGACAGGCGACACTCTGTGCACCGAGGATGAACCGATTGCCCTCGAGCCTCCCTCCTTCCCTGATCCCGTCATTTCTATGTCCATCGAGCCTAAGACAAAGGCCGACCAAGAGAAGATGGGCACTGCTCTTCAGCGTCTTTCCGAAGAGGATCCAACCTTCCGTGTCTTCACCGATGAGGAGACCGGTCAGACCATCATCGCTGGTATGGGTGAGCTGCATCTCGAGATCATCCGCGACCGCATGCTGCGTGAGTTCAAGGTTGAGGCTAATTCTGGAAAACCCCAAATCGCTTACAAAGAGACGATTCTCAACTCAGCAGGCGGCGAGGGTAAACTCGTAAAGCAGTCCGGTGGACGCGGTCAATACGGGCATGTAGTCATCAAAGTCGCCCCGAATGAAAAGGGCAAGGGCGTGACGATCGAGAACAAGACCGTCGGTGGTTCCATTCCGAAAGATTTCATCCCCGCGGTCATCAAGGGCCTCAACGAAGCTGCACTGAACGGCATAGTCGGCGGCTACCCTGTGATCGATATACATGTCGAGATTGTGGACGGATCGTATCATGACGTGGATTCCAACGAAATGGCCTTCAAGATGGCGGCTATCTTCGCGCTCAAGGATGGTCTCAAGAACGCCAAGTCGATCCTCCTCGAGCCGATCATGAAGGTCGAGGCAGTGACTCCCGAGGAGTATCAAGGCGACATCATGGGCGATCTCAATCGTCGCCGCGGAAAGATCATGTCGATCGAAACCAAGGCGATTGTCACCAGCGTCAACGCAGAGGTGCCGCTCTCGGAAATGTTCGGCTACGCAACTTCCATCCGCTCACTCTCCAAGGGGCGCGCTTCCTACTCCATGGAGCCATCACACTTCGAACAGGTCCCGGCCCAGGTATTGGCCGCGGTTCTCGACCAGAAAAACTAACCAACCAAGACTATGGCCGCAGGACAACGCATCCGAATCAGACTCAAAGGCTTCGATTTCCGCCTTCTAGACATCT
>Ga0304729_1000028_pt1 | contig 97264 bp, 133 predicted proteins | sample C_131016_MF_Meta_FD_190475 | JGI IMG/M metagenome (GOLD analysis project Ga0304729, IMG submission 190475) | Freshwater microbial communities from Lake Croche, Canada to study carbon cycling - C_131016_MF_MetaG (v2) (version 2) | ecosystem: Environmental > Aquatic > Freshwater > Lake | place... | reverse complement strand
ATTAGCTCAGTATACCTTAGAGCATATGTATGTTCATACACAGCTTTCTTGGATTACTGTAGGAGATCCTGCCTTTTATAAAGGATTAATTGACTATTACAAAAGAGCTAAACAAATTTGGTCTCCTGTTATTCGAGGTAATGTCAAAAATAACTTTAAAGGCATTACTGTACATTCTCCTATACAAAAAGGATTAGTAATTGATGATGTAGAAGAACTGTCTGAACAGGACGAAGAATTAAAGTCTATCGGCTTTGATTATGGTAAAGTAAGTAAAACAGATGCTCAAACCTTTATAGATTTATATGCTTATAGAGATAGGATGATTACACTTAATGAGTGGACTGATGATATGCAGGCTACTTTTGAGGTATTAGAAAAAGGAGAAACACCTTATTCTTATGTAGGTAATCAAATTCTAGGAAATAATAAAGCAGCTACACTTACTGTAATTAAACCTTTCTACTTTAATTGGAATACAGTAGAAGATGGATTTATTGCTCCTACTCAAAAGAAAGACTCAGAATCTCTTATAGTACCTTTCTATGGTAGAGAGACTATAAATGGTAAGCCTAACCCTATGTACAATCCTCAATACAAGGAATGGCTAGAGCAAATGGGTTATGACTTTACTACAATGTCTTATAATCTGGATAACAGAAAATATGACTTTGTTACTTATGATACTACTGTCAAAGTAGGTAAGAGACCTAATATGACATTTGATTTAGCTCAATGGGGTAAGCAGCAAGAAACACCAGCTCACCACCTTGACTCAGATGTTATTTTTGGTACACAGATTATGAAGTTGATTACAGCTAACTTAGATAAGAATGAAATATACTATCAAGGCTTAGATGCTGTTGGTACTTTCAAATTATATAATCAACTACTTACTGAAGGTGTAGTAGAAGCTAGTGATAAACTACTTAGTGAGGTTACTGTAGAAAATGTAAAGAGACTACTTATTGAAGATATGGTAAATAGAGGTATGCGAGAAGATTATATTGACTCTGTATCTAATTTACCTTTATCACATCCTATACATGTTACTAGAGTAGAACAAATTCTTAACTCATTATCTAAAAATAAGATTACTAAAATCAAAATGGAGCATGGCTATACTTTTGCTAATGCTTCTTCTATTGGCTTTGCTCGACAGCCTAAGATAGTATGGAATGGAGGAGATCCTAAAAAAGGAATTAGTCATTTTGAAGTATACGCTCCTATTAATGATAAGAGATTATATAACTACATAGATTCTGAAACTGGTCTAGTAGATATGGTTAAGCTAGCTAATTCACCAGATGCTAAGTTAACAGAAGGTTTAGTTTATAGAATTCCTACAGAAGGAAAGTATTCTATGTTCAATATTAAAGTAATTGGTTACTTACCTGTAGATAATGGTGTTATTTATATGCCAGACATGGTAACTAAGATAGCTGGTCTTGATTTTGATATTGACAAAGTAAGAGGATTCTTTTTTGGTGGATCTGAAAGAGAAGATAAGATATTAGATATTATGTCTAGTATTTTAAAGCATCCTAGTTCACTACAAGAGCAGCTAACTCCTGGTGGGTTTGATAGACTTAAAGAAACTAACAGATTGATTAGAGCAGCTAAGAAAGGCTTAGACATAGAAAAATTCTTAGCTTTATCTGAGAAAGAACAAGAAGCTATACTAGAAGATACTTATCCTTATTATTCTCCTTCTACTCTATCTATTATTGCTAAAAGAATGAATACAGGTAAAGCTCTAGTAGGATCTGCTGCCAACTTTAACGCTGTACAAGCTTTAATACAATACAGTAAAGTATACGTTAAGCCTATTACATTTAATGGAGAGCAGTTAAGTGAAGTATCTAAAACACATGCTACAGATGGTACTTTAATTTCATCTAACATAGCACAGATATTAGCTGCTGTAGTAGATAATGGTAAAGATCCACAAGCTGAATATTCTAACTTTACTTTAGAAACTATTAACTCAGCTCTTACATTACTTTATTTAGGTGTACCTCTTGATGTAGCACAAATGTTTATGACTCAAGTAGATACTAGTCTTGATTTACAGCCACAAGCACTTGATATTACTTCTGAAGGTGTAAGATCAGGTCTTATAAAAGGAGGTAATACAACAGTATATACAGCTATGTATAAAGGTCTTGGTGTAGCTACTAAAAAACTAGGAGATTTGATTAAAGGTGTAAAAGTAGCAAATGCTGGTGCTGGCCCTTCTTTAATAGATAACTTATTGAAAATCAAGACTGTACGTAAAGCATTAGGTAATTCTATACTAGAACAATCTTTTTCAGATACACTTACACCTGATGCTACTGTAACAGAAGCTTTAATTAATAAAGGATTAGTAAACTGGAATAAGCACCTAGTAAATGAGTTAGGTATGCCTAATATGGAAAGAGGTGTATTCTATCAAATCTTTAATGAAGCTATAGATAATGTCTTTACTTATGTAAGTGATGAACAGATGAAGTCTATGTATAATTCTGTATATACTTACATAGCATCTGGATTTGATTTCTTTAAATATGACAATACTGTAGTTAATAATGTACAGACTCAATTACAAAAATACAAAGAGCTATACCCTGATAATAAATTCTTAGGTAGACTAGAATTAAAGAATGGAGTAGTTAATTTTATTGGAGGTAATACTAATGATGAAGTAGAAATTCAAACTATAATTGATTCTTGGAATGATTTACTAAATGAGGTAGAGCATACAAATCCAGTTACAGGAATTTCTATAGATACTAAACAAGCAAAAGATACTATAGCATATGCAGAAAAGCTAATCAAATATGCTTTCTATAAAAAAGGATTTGAGTTTGGATTTAATACTTTTGGACAACTAATTCCAGTAGATTTCTTTATTAAGAATAAGGAATTTACAGAACATATGGAAAAAGGTTTAAAAGCATTCCAGCAGAATAACTCAGAGACAGCTTTAAACTTTATTGAGCAATATATCCGAAATAACCATAGAGATGTTAATTTACCTAAAGTAACTAGTGAAATAGAGTATAATGCAGATGGAACTGTATTTACTATGAAAAATGTTTCATATGATTCTGATACTGTATCTCCTAGATATGTAAAAGCAGGGAAAGATTTTGAACATGTGTATGTAATGGCTGACTTTGGTGTATACGAATACTTAAAACCTAAAGCTGTATACAATCAAAAAATAAGGAATTTTCAGATTTATTCTCCTACAGAAAAAAGACATGAAGTAAAAGCTGTAGAGACTATACCTGTATTAGAAAAAACTGAACCAACTACTAATACTATTATAACTCAAGATATGTTGAATATTATCAACAGTAATGTAAAAAATGCTGGTTTTGATAAGCAATATACTTTAGAAGAAATAAATGCTTTACCTGAAAGTCAAAAGCAGAATGCTGTAAATAAGTTTGGTAAAACTCTAAAAACAAAAGATAACTTTAACAACTCTTTATTCAGAGGGCAGGAGCATAGTCCAACTATTGACTTAGAGGGTAATTTAATACTTACTCCTTCTTATGATACTCTATTTAGATCTGAAGGTGTATCTTTTGCTAATAACATGGGTCTAGCTGAATCATACGGAAGTAGATACTCTAAAAACCCTTACATAATTGAAATAGATAAAGATTATGCTGATAAAATATTTCCTTTAGATTTAAAAGGAAAATCTAATGATTATGGAAAAAGAGTTGTAGGAGACGAAAATGAAGAAAGAATTATAACTAAAGATAAAATTGTAATACCAAAAGGTAGTTATATCATTCATAAAAAATCTTTAGATTATAATTTTGACAAAGCTTCTACTTTACATTTAGTTGACGAGTGGGCAAAACAATTTTTTGAAACAGATATTGCTGAGTTTAATAGGTATGGAGAGGCTGCACAAGGATATGCAACAAATGAGGAAGAATATTATCAAGCTATATTAAAGGAGTTAAAGTCAAGAGGAGTTACTGAAAAGGAATTGCTATTTCTTAAACCTTATAATATGGTAGAGGGAGAAGATATAGTTAGGGAAGCATTAAACTTAGATGAAGAGGAAGATATATCTAAAGAAAATTTTGATAAATTTAATAAAGAACAGAAAAGGCTAAGAGATAAATATTATAATTCTATTCTTGATGTAATTGATAAAGACTCTATAGTAGGTAATAGAATATCTAAAATTGATACTAACGACTATAGCTGGGATAACTACAAAGATGCTATACTAGAAAAGAATGCTAGAGATAAAAAAGGTATAACAATGACTGAAGAGATTTGGAACACTTTATCTAATACTGAGAAATCAGAAATTATTAAATGTTTGTAACTATCACATTTTCAACTATCAAATTTAAAAATTCAATAGTATGACACATAAAGATTTTATCCAGGATTTATTTGAGCTAGAGATTACAGCTCATTTGATGCATTTACAGACTTCTAGTTTTGCTGCTCATATGGCTTTAGATGAGTTATATAAAGAGATTGTAGAACTAAGAGATAGTTATGTAGAACAAGTACAAGGTAGATATGGTATTGTAAAAGGATTTACTACTGTATCTTTTAATGAAGGTCAAGATCCAGTTACTTATTTAAAAAGTAAAATAACTGCATATGAAGCTTATGTAGCTACTGTAAAAGAAATATATTTACAGCAAGTTGTTTCTGATGTTCTTGATCTAATTGTAGGTGTTGTATACAAATTACGTTTCTTATCTTAAAATAATACCAAATGGCTTCTTGTATTAATATCAATCATCCTGATGTAATTGCTTTAAGTAGAGAATTGAATCTACCTGCTATTGTAGTAGCTGCTAAAATTCAAGTATGGCAGGACTCAAATAATAGCCAAGAGTTCCCTGATTCTAGTCAATTGGCTAATACTTTAGTAAAAAAAGATACTGTTTCAGTATCTAATATTTATTCTAAGCTGGGAAATAAAACTAAAGAAGGTAATGTTATAATCCAATCTGTTTATCAAACAGCAGGAGTACAATATGCTAAATCTATTGGTGGCATATTTTCTTTAAGAGTTAATGGTACTAATAATCAATTTGGTAATCCTTTTAGTTCTGTTGAAAGTGAAATACAAAAAGGATTAATAAGAACTAAATCTACAAAAGAAAGTGTTGAGAAATATATAGAATGGATACTTTCTCCAACAACTACTATTAAACCTGAACAACATAAATTTATTAGAGAATGGTTACAATCTGGTAAATTAAAAAATAAACCTGTTGTTTATTATAAAGAACTTGGAGAACCTTCTCATGCTACAGCCTTAGATTATTTAATTAATAAATATGATTGGGGCAAAAAACAAGACGCACAAAATCAATCTAATATTAACTATCAAAATAGTAATGATGAAGGTATAATAGCTTCTGAAAAAACTATTAGAGACTTAGCTGCTAGACTAGCAGATAGGATAGGTATGCCTTATAAGATAGAATCAGATAGGTCTAAAGAATACAAAGGGAAGATTGAAGATGGAGTAGCCTATATAAACTTAGCTTATGCTACATTAGACTCGCCTATACATGAGATATTAGGACACCCTATTATTAGAGCTATTAAAAATAAAAATGATATAGAGTTTAATAAAGATAACTTTATAGATTGGGTACAAAAAAATAAAGATAGATATAAACCTGACTTTGCATTTATGAAAGGTGTTATGTCAGAAGATGAGTATAATGAAGCTTTTAAAGAACATGGTAAAGAATGGAATAAATTAAATAGTGAGTATTTGAAAAATTTTTCTAGTCTATATCAAAACTTACTTAAAGAACTTGAATATGGTAGAGGTAAAGAAGTATTAGATAGGATTAAGAGAGATTATGTTTATAAATATAATAATCTTCGTCATGATTTTGAAGATTGGGGGATTAATAAAATAACAGATTTAATTGGTGCAAAAGTCACATCAGATAATTTATTTGGTTCAAAAAGATATTTTATTCAAATTAATGATACAAATACAAGGTTATCAACTTTTTTAAATGAGAATCTTTTTACAAAAGATGAATTTATTATTACTGAAAATGATTTAAAAACAAAGTACACATTAGAAGAACAACAAGAAGAAGCTATTGTAGAACTTCTTGGTATGATGACTGCTGATAGGTTAGATAAAGTAAAAGATGGTAAGCTTATATCACTACTTAAAAGACTATTAAAAGAGATAAAATCTTTAATCAAAGAGCTATTATTTAAAAGAGAAGTAGAAATAGATAAACTTCCTGATAATCTAGTATTAAAAGATTTAGCTGATTTATTAGCTTATTCTAATAGTAAGCTTATACTTCCAGGATATGAAGTAGAATACACTACTCCTGATAATATGAAGTTTAAAACCTATCAAGAAGCAAGTAATCATATTGGAAAATTAGCTAGAGATGTTAAAGATGTTGATTTAAATAAGGTTAAAATAGAAAAAAAATCTATTATTGGTAAAATAGATCCTATAACAGGTAAAAAGGTGAAATCTGCTAAATTTATAGAAGGAGATCCAGCAACCTTTTTGGCAGATGAAAATCAATGGGAACCTCCAAGTCCTGATAAATTCCATTTAGAGTTTGAGGATGGGTCTAAACATGATATATACCAAGATGAATTATATGGAAATTCACAAGAAATATTAGATTTTTATCTCCAAATAGTTCCTTTAAAAAACACTTTATTATATCATTTCATAGAAAAAAACAAAGAATATGAACAGTCTAAAGAAATTATAGACGAGTGGAAAAAAATAAATAATATTCAATATAACCCTGAAGAAGTATATTCAAGAGGACAAGAGTTTAGTTCTGTAGTAGGTGCTTACTCATCATTTGATGTAGATCTTATGATGCAAAATTTATTACAGCATATAGAAGATAATGAAAAAGCAGGAGGACAATTTGCTATTTCTGCTTATACTAAACCTATAGATAAAACAATAGGGCATTTAGAAGGTGGAGGTGGTAAAATCAAATTTAAAATATACCCACAATCTAAAGATATTTTATGGGCTGCTAATACTGATGTATATTCTGGTAGTGTATGGGATGCTTCTGAAAAAGTAAATAAAGATAAAAAATCTGAATTACTCGGAGTAAGCTATACTAAATATCCAGCTTTAAAAAATATAGATGTAGTACAACCTAATCTAGCATCTATTATAGACAATCTTGCACATCATCATAATGAGTTGGGTATAGCTCTTACAGGCAATAATTTTAGATTAGAATATGATGAAGATATTCCTTATCAAACTAAAAAAATTATTGATGGAATTAATAGAATATTAGATCATAGGTATGGTAAGTTAGTTACACCTAAAATTACTAAAAACAATAGGGTTAGTTCAGGTATTCAACCTACTCAAACTAAAGACAATATAAAAGAAAGCATTATCAGCGTTAAAACTAAATTAGATACCAGAGCTACAGTTATACCTGATAAATTTGTATTAAAAAGTCAGTATACAGGCTATGCAAATGATACATGGTTTTATAAACAAAATGGAAATTGGTTTATGAAAAATGTACCTTATGATGCTCCTTTTAATACTAAAGTAGAAGATTATGACATTACTAATATGACAGATGTAGGACTAGGAATTGATGAAGTTTGGGAAAGTTATTTAAAAACTAATTCTGAGGAGCTAGAAAATCTGCAAGTAAAAGAAAAAGAATACACTAATCAAGCTTTAATTAATACTAAAATAGCAGCTTTAAAAGAAGTAGCTAAAAAATATCCTAGAAGTTTAATTAGAAGTGAAGTTAAACTATCTAGTACAAGACCTAATACTGCACTTCCTTTTGAGCCTGATGAACTTCCATTTCAAAAAATACCTAATTTATCTTCAGATCCACTAGGTAATATAGATACTACACCTACTAAAAATTTATCAGAAGTAGAGACTAAATTACTGAATTTATTGACTAAAGCAGGATTAAAGTTATCTACACTAGATGATTATGCAAAAGAGTCAAATCTTAATTTAAGAGATGTAAATGCTTTAGTTGACTTTACTAAGAAAGTAGTAGCTCTAGGTAATGGCTATACTGTAGAGCAGTTAGGAGAAGAAGTAGCTCACATTGCTGTAATGAATAGTGAAGGAACTACTGAATTTCAAAAAGCTTATGATCTAGTTGAGCAAAGTCCTTTCTTTTCTGAGTATGAAACCTACAAAGAAAGATATAAGAAAGATTTTAATTTAGATGATAAAGTGGCAGACCGTAAGGCCAGGATAGAAATTCTAGGTAAGCAGCTAAATCAAGTATTAAAAAATAAGTTAGCTCCTATTCGTGTAGATACTTGGCTAATGCGTTTATGGAGAAAATTCCTAAATTTATTTAAGACTAAAGAACTTACAGACTACTTAGAAAATATTACTGATACTTTTTTACAAGAACCTACTTTGAATGTAGTAAGAGATGAAATCTACTATAGTCTACAGGATGAAGAGAATTATCTAAAAGGTCAGATTAGCTCTTTGAAAGAAAGACAAAAAGCATTACGTAAAAGAAATAACATACCTGAAGATGCAATTAAGTCTGTAGACAAACAAATTAAGTCTCTTGCTGAAGAACTAGAAGGTAACGTCAATGGTCTTGGTATTTATAAGTTTTTAGGCTTTCTTAATAACGATTTAAATAGTGCTTTTAAATGGCTAGAGAATTACTTTGATGTAAAGAAATCTAGTCATGGTATGTATTTAGGAGATAGAAATAGTACTGCAATAACTAATAATGATTTAGTCACTCAATTAGCAGCTTTTATTGGTTATTATAGACCATTCTTAGAAGAGTTAAAATCTATTATAGGTCAAGATAGTATTATAGGTTCAGCTAGAAAGATGGTATTAGATAAACTTATTACTAACCATAAGAATAGATTTGATGTAATACAGCAAGCCTATGCTCAATTGGTATATGAAGATGGAGTAGGAGAAGTTGGTGATGGACTTAGAAAAGAATTTCCTGACTTAACTGATGAAGAGATTCAAGCTAAAATAGGATGGGATTGGAAAAAAGGATTAAAGTTCTTTTATAAAGATTCTAATTTCTTAGAGACTTGGTTTGCTCCTATTAGAAATAATACAGATACTTTAAATCGTATAGTACATAAGCTTGTATTCGATTTGAATAATGCCATTAGAAGAACTACAATGGCTTGGGCTGATAGCTTTATGACAGGTGTAGAAGATTTTATTGGTAAAGATATGAGCTGGGTATACGAATATCATAATTATGTAGAACAAGACAAAAAAACTGGTAAAGTAAGAACTGTAAGAAAGAAAACTGGATACTGGTTACATAGATTACACTATACTCAATGGGAACAAAATAAAAAAGAGTTTTATCAAAATTTAAATACTCAATATAGATTTTCTCAAGATTTTACTGAAAGAGCTAAAGAACAAAAATTAATTCAGAGTTATAAACTACTTATGACTGATCCTGGATTAGATGCTGCTACTAGAACTTTCTATGCAAAAGAATTAGAAAGACTAAAAAGTTATAATAGGGCAATTGATAACTGGAATAAGTATAATACTAAAGTAGTTGATAATGCACAAGAAATTATTAACCTTAGAAAAATACATCTTAGTCCTAATCAATTTAGTCTATGGTGGTCTTTAAATACTGCAACTAATGAAGATGGTTCTATAAAATATTTTAAAGGTGAGCTTGTATCTCCATCAGATGGTAGTGAAGTAAAACGAGGTAAAGAAAAATTTACTACAATAGACTATACTAATAAGGATTATGCCAAACTAACTGCTAGACAGCAAGAAGTATTAGAATACTTGAAAAAAGAAAAGAGAAAAATTGACTTTACTTTACCTGAAGCTAATATTAGACTAGCTCCTCAAACCTACGAAAGTATGTTAGATGCTATGTTTAATAAAGATCCTGATTTGTATAAAAGACTTAAAGCTAATGTAGGTGGAGCTATTACTAGAAAGGAAGATGATACAGAGTTTAATAATGAGATTAAGTTAAATGATGGTACTCTACTAGAACAAGCTCCTTTACGTTTTATCAGTAAGCTAAAAGATCCATCAAGAATTAGCTCTGATATACTTTCTTCTATGGTAGCTTACAAGCAGATGGCTACTAACTATATAGAGAAGTCAAAGAAGCTATCTACTTTTGAAAATATTCTACAGTTATCTAAAACTAGACGACTAGTAGGTAAAGAACAGAAGTCAGGTGAGTCTACTTGGTCTTATACTGCATTAAAGAATTTCCTAGATGTACATATTTCAGGTAAAGAAAGAGACGACTATACTGTAGAAATTCTAGGTAATGATGTAAACGTATCTAAGTTAGTAGATAGATTAAGTGGCTGGGTAAGAAGTAAAAACTTAGGTTTGAACTTTATTACTATGACCTCTAACTTAATTAGTACTAAGGTCTTTGCTACTATAGAATCTTTAATAGGAAAATATACTACAGTAAAATCTTCTGCATTTGCTAATAAAGAATTCTTTAGTATGCTACCTAGTATACTTAACTCACACGAGAAGTATAGATCCACAGATAGGATTAGCACTCTAATGCGTTTTTTTGGTTTAGGTGAAGATATGCGTAATCTATTTAATGACCTAGACAAGCATGTATTGATGCGTAATCAACCAGATAAGACTTTAATGTATGGTTATCAAGCTGGAGATTATTTCTCTAAAGCTATTGTAATGATTTCAGTACTTGATAACTTTAGAATGCATGAAGGTAAATTCTATACTGCTAAAGAAGCACAAAGAGCAGGATTAGACTTCGATAAAATGGTATCCGCTTACTCTATGATTAATACTGCTGATGGTACAGCTATTCACAGTATGTCACAGTCTGTAATAGATAACCTTACATCAAGGATTAAAACTATTACATCACAAGTAGATGGAGCATTATCACCAGAAGACAAAGCAGCTATCTATCAGCACTCTGTATTTGCTATGGTAGGTTTACATAGAGGTTGGCTTTTTGAAGGTATGTCAAGAAGATTAAAAACTAAAGGTTATGATTTTACTTTACAAGATATGACTGAAGGCATGTATAGAACTGCTGGTACATTTGCCTATCAGTCAGCTATAAGTCTTGTAGGTAAATACTTTATGCCTAAAGAAAAAATAAGTCAAATAAAATCTCTATTAGCTAATTGGAATGAGTTAGAGGATTATCAGAAAGAAAATCTAAAAAGAGTAGTGCTAGAATTATTGATGATTTCTGCATTTACTGTTATAGCTCTAGCTCTTAATAGTGGAGATGATGACGAGGATGATTTGTTTATGGATTTACTAGCTTATCAAAGTAACAGAGCTTTACTTGAAGTATCTTCTTTCTATAACCCTACTGAATTAATTAATGCTATCAAAGATCCTATTGTACCTGCTAGAGATCTTGAGTTAATTACCAACTTTACGGAGTTGTTTTCAGGAGAGCTAATAGAGTCAGGTAAGTATGAAGGGCTGAGTAAAAGAGAGAAATTTCTATTACAGCTTATTCCTGGTATTAAAGGATATACTCTATTCCAAGATCCTAAAGGAGCTAATAACTTCCTGAAACACAAACAACTTTCCCCTTTATATAATCTTGAAGATTTATATGTAGACAAAAATAAGTAAACAAAATTAATTTAATATGACACGTATTACTGAATTAATACTAGAAAATTTTACAAAAAGAGTTGCACAAGCAAATCCACAATTAACAATTATTGGTGAATTTAAAAGGCAAAGAAATAAGATTTTAGTACAAGATCATTATGGATTACTCGAAGTTCAAGCTCAAAGTTTAACTAGATCTAAACCTACAATAGAATGTGCAATAGATAAAACATCTTACTGGATAAATAGAGCAATAGAAAAACACAAAGGTAGATATAACTATACTAAATCTGTGTATGTAGGAGGGAAGAAAAAATTGATAATAACTTGTAAAGATCATGGGGACTTTGAGCAAACAGCTAAAGATCATTTAGAAGGAAGAGGATGTTCTAAATGTGGAAGTTTAATATCAGGCCACATAACAAGAAAATCATTTGACTCTTTTGTAGAAAAAAGTATTGAGCGAAATGGTGACATTTATGATTTTAGAGAAATAGAATATCCTTTTAGAAGATTAGGCAAAGTAGAAGTCACATGTAAAGAATGTAAAACTAGCTTTGAAACTAAACCTTGTAATATTCTTTCAAAAAATAGAGGTTGTTCTGCATGTAGTAATAAAAGTGTACATCCTGAATCAGAAGGGTTTATCTATCAATTAGTATATGATAATGAAGTAATACCTTATGTAGGATTAACTACAAGACGATTATCTACAAGACTTGGAGCACATAAAGAAACTGTGCTTAAAAAGAGAAATAATACTAAATTAACTGAATTCTTAACAGGCAAAGACATGAATTTGTTATCTATAAAAGAATTAGAAAAAGGTAAAGCCCATGAATTAAAAAATAAAGAAGACTATTGGATTAATTTATTAGGTACTAAATATCCTGAAGGTTTAAATAAAGGAAGTGCTGGAATTGGATTGACTCTCAAATATATACGAACATGAGTCAAGTCAAGCAGTTACGCCCCTTATATACACTTCAAGATTTGTATTTAGATAAAGAAAAGTAAATTTTTATGTACTTTACAATGTTTTACAATATCACATTTACTTAAGCTATTTGATGGGATATGTCTAAAAATGTATGCTTGATAATCATGATAGTTTACTAGTTTCATATTAGTATTAAATTTTTATTAAGTGATGTTGCTTTTTCAGATACATAATACGTGTAATAAACTGCATTATTTCTTAATACTTCAGAACTAAAGTATCCAGTAAAATTATTGTATATATTTAATTTCATAGTAATGGCATAATTCAAGTTTTAATAATTTAGTATTGTCTTTTATGCTATTATGAGTAATCAGATGATTATACATATTTATGTTCATACTAGTAAATATGGATTTAATTAAAGGCCGTTGTATTTTTATAGAAAACCAAGGTGTTGTGTAATATACAGTTAAGTGCATTAGATTAAAATTAAATGACTAGTATCAGTTAGGTAAACTAAAGGAGATTGTTCTAAGCTATTATTTATATTAGCACGAATATATCTGTATGTATCTTCAAAGCTAGAATCAAATACATGATAAGTTATTTTCATAATAGTATTATTAAATTAGTTTTATTCCTATATCCAAAATACATTCCAGCTCTCCAAAATTCAGTTACATCACATAAGGAAAGGAAATTTGCATATTTATATTGTGTTCTTAAATTCATATTTCTATTATTAAGTAGCCATCTGCCCTTGAGATATTTAAAATTTCTGTTTTATAACAGCTAAAACCATTATTACTCCAAACATATTCTTGATCATAGTAATAACATAGGTAGCTTTGAGTAAAGTCTTTTAGATTCACAATGAGTCATCTTTTTTCTGATTACAGGAATAGCAGCAAGCTCTAACATTATCATAAGTATGGTCTCCTCCTTTAGACATAGGTATTACATGATCTAAGGTAGCATTGTAAGGTAAGTCATAGCCAGGACTAGGAGAGATGAAAATACCACAGATATAGCATTTCCATCCATCCCTGTCGTACACAAGATTTTTATCTATTTTCTCATATCTTACTTTATGCTTCCTAGCTCTGTACCGATCATTCATATCCATATTAAATTTTTTGTAAGTCCATTAGGTTTACCAGATATATAATAAATTCCAGTATTAGTTTTATGAGCAGCAGGATCAATTTTATAATGAGAAGCCCCAAAATATCTGCAATCTAATTCCATTATATTAATTTAAGTTTACAAGTATGTGAAAAATAGCTTACTTTTAAATTAATATCTAAATTAGGAATATTTGAAAAATTTGATACATGCATAAAATAAGCACTTAGAAACCTTCCTCTTTTAATTTTCATATCAAAATTATTTTTGTATTGGAATGGCTATTCAGATGATTTATTTGCCCTAATGTCCACCATGACTCTTTATAAAAGTGTTGTCTATTTATAAAATTAGTAGGCATCTTTTTAACTCTTAGCATCATAACAATATTAAATTAGATGTTTTAGTTTTTGCTGGACTATCTACAAGAAGCCAACTACAATTAGGATATTCAATCCAAATATGAGATATGTGTAAAGAATAATAAGTATGAAAATCATTTCTAAATAAAATCATATTTCTATTATTACAGTTCCATAAAGTAAATAGCCTATATACAACAAACATTTATTAGGTTCTGATTTATAATTTCTCCTAGAGAAATAATGATTATTGAATTTTGATGGATGTATTCTCATTGTATACAAATTTGCAAATTAAATTCTTTATTTTCTAAAGGTAAATAAGCTTTATAATTTTGAAAAGCTACAGGTCTATAAAGCTTTGGTCGTGCTAATAACACTAGATTTATTTTCATATATTTATTATTAGATTTGCTCTGTAAGAATAACTTCCATAATTAACAGATGGATAAATATAATTGTGAGTTATTGTACTTAGCATTAAACTGCCAAAACAATGTCTAGCTCTAAATATATCTATACTCATGCTAGAATTATTTTGTTGCTTAATCTTTTTGTCATTACACTAATACTTCCATCAATATCTAATGGATGAATAGGACAAAATCTATTATCATTAAGATTGCTGTGATGTTGACTTAAATCAAAATGGTGCAGAGTATATTTAGCTATTATCATCATTGGATACAAATTAGATTATTAAGTATTTTATTTGTGAATTTGATAGTGAATTTGGTAGGATATCTCATCACTGAATTAAATTGGTAATGGACTAGATAATCGGTATATCCATTTCCTACTGTAATAGCTTTTAGATCCATGCTAACATTGAGTTATTTAAATATACATTATTTGAGATATGAAAAATCCCTAAGAAGGCAGTAGAATTTATTATATGGATATTCTTTTGATGGTATCCTACACCTGATTGTAATAATTTTAACTTCATTAGATTAGTATTAATAGTGTACTAGCATCTGGATCAATAGAATCAATAAGAATATAATCATCTTTTACTATATTTTTACATTGGCGCTGGTAACTGTTATAAAAAGAAAACCTATAATAAGAGTATAGTTTCATATTATAATTATTGTGTTAGTAAAGTCTTCACTAATACCAAATACTCTAATAAAAAATGTATTTGACTGATTAAAGAAGCTGTGTCTATTATGATGGCAGTGTGTAATACTTGGATTGTAAGTATATAGTTTCATTCTATTAGTTTTAATCCGTAATATATTTCATCTAAATGGTCATAATACAGAAATAGTGTCTGTTTATACCAAAACTCTCCGCATCCATATTTATTTACTATAAACATATTAGAAAAGTTGAGTGAAACCTATTACTTCTTTTTGCATTATATATACCTCTAGCAATATCAGAGTCAAAACTCATTTTATAATGCTTTGTACGATTAGTTAAGTATGTTTTTATGTTCATATAGCTATAATTAATTTTGCATCCCATAAAATTGATGTAAGAGCTTTTTCTATTGGACTACAGTTAGGAAGAAGTTCTAAATTTATGTTTACCTCATTATCATAATAGCCTATACTATTGTAAAAGTATTCTAAATGCATATTAATGTATTTGTGTGATGATATTACCATGACTAGGAATGCGTAAGTAACATAGTAAAGTTAAGTCAATTGATGACGCATTTCTAACATAATAAGGCATTAAATAATTACAAGGATGATAACTTGGTCTGATTAAGATTACTTGCATAATTTTTCAGTTATACTAAAATCAAAAAAGCACTATCGTCTACCTCCTCAAATATAGCTGCATCCAGGTAAGTTGACGTTTTGATAAAGTGTTCAATGCGATACTCACCATCCAATTGAAATCTTATAAAATCAGTTCTTGTAATTATTGATCCATAGAAGAATGGTACATAATGTAGATTCAGTTCCATAGTATCAATTCTTTAGTATTCCATTTTGCAAAATATTTTAAATCTTCACTAGGATTACTTAATCCTGATTTTTGTTTGTCTAGGAAATAAGCTATGCCTGATATTCTAAATTGTATTTTCATATTATTACTATTAAATTTGCTTCATCATAAGATTCATGATTACTAGTATATCTACCTTGTATAGGTTGCGCACTTTTAGATGCAAAGTAAAAATAACCATGATGGTAAGTAAAATTCACATAGTTTGTTTTCAGCATCATATCAATACCATTATAGGAGTAAAAAATTTTCCTTGTCCTAAAATATTATCAAATATATCTACTCTTAATATATCCGTAATTCTTTTATCAAATAAAATAGGTTTATAATAATGTTTTGTCAATTTCATTTGTCAAATTCTACTAACGAAAAGAAAGTATACAACCCACAAAATACAAGTCCCATTAAAGAACTCATGCATAATCCGATTGTAAAAATTAGAATATTGACAATAGCCAATTCTTCTATATTGATGTTTCTGGTTTTCTTTTTCATGTTTTTAAAATTAAAGATTTTGAAATTTAAAATTACATGTGACTTAACGTCTCATAAATCTCTTTAGCAATTTTTAGTAGCTCTGTATCATTACATTCTGGTAAGCAGTACATAGCCACACCATAGGACTGTAACATTAATGGAGATACTGTCATATAAGGCTTATAAGCTTTCATACAAACATTCATTACTTTTTGCAGTTGATCGTTAGGCTCACCAGAAAGAAATGAATGTAGACGATCGTGAGTCGTTTTAGCTGGCTCTATCGAAATACCTGCCATGTTACGCATTTCAATAATTTGCTCTTTCAAGCTTTCGGGAATGTTTATCTCTCTCATCAGTTTAAATTTATAATTTGTGAACAGCCAGGATAGACTGCTGTAAAATGATCTAGCATTTTAATATCTTGAAATATTAAATTAATACTAGAAATGTCTACATGAAGAAAATTGATTCCTATAAGTATAGTTTTGATTCGCATAATATAATTGCATTAGTGTAATTACGATCACCTAACATTGAACCATAAGAGCACCATTCTATTTTATCAAAATTTTTCTGCTCGTAAAAATATTTACCACTATCAGATACACATATTATTCTCATAATATAATAATTGTATGAGTTATTTCATAGTATCTACTTGACTTAACACTACCAAAAGTTTTTACTCCTGTAACGATGTAATTTTTTATTCTGTCTTTATCCATATAAAAACAGAGAACACTTGCATGGCCTTTTATCAGCATATTACTATTAATTTTGATGCTGTACTTCTTTTTGTAAACACATTGAATGGATGTGCTGGTACTATATTTAATATTATAGACTTTCGATAAATATATTTATCATAGTGTACATAACTATTATTCAAGATTACACACATACTATCAATTTTTTTGTTAAGTTATCTATTCTTATATCTGACCAACATAAAGTGAGTTTTACATAATGAGCAGAAGAGTGATCTCCCATCTAGTCATTACGTACAAGTATTTTCATGTTAAAATAATTGAATGTGAAAAAGTATTATCCACAAAATATATATCACTATAAGGAAAAAATTCGAATAGGTTTTCTAGTTCTTGATAATAGCTATCATGTAATAGAAAACTTTCATAAGCCTGTAAATTCATATTTTTATTAGCATTAAAGAAGTTGATTCATCAGAAATACTTACTTTCCTGATGGGGTATGTAAAACTAATTTCTTTTGTAAGAAAGCTACAATGATAAGCAAAATAGCTAATGTATAAACCACCTGATTTAATTATCATATCATTCCTATTAATACAGTATCGTCTGTGCCTAAAATAATAAAAGTCTGATAAATATGAAATCTATATGAGTAATGTATCATGTGATAAGCACTCATATGATAGCATAAATGTCCTTCTTCTTTTTTTAATTCCATAATTTACAAATTAAAAAGGGGTAGCCTCCTGCTTTTTACACAGTATCTACCCCCAAGCATTGAGATTAAAAGCAAAAAATTATAGATCAGATTGTGCAGTTTTAATTATATTTTGTAGATGATCCTGAAGAATCATTTGCAAAAGCATAGTATAGATAGTTAAATCTTTTGCACTGTCTTCAATACTCTCGTTTTGAGGATCTAAATTTTGAATAAATAGATTACCTAATCTGGAAGCTTTCACTGCAATTAATACAAGACATACTTGCTCTGGTGTAATGCCAACAATAGCTGCTACTTGCTTAAAATTAGATAAAGCATCTTCCTTAGACGAATAATCTGTCCTCTTGCTCTTCATTATTTTTGACATCGCTTCGACTATCTGATCGAAGTACTGTTCCTGCTGTTGTGGTGTCATCTTCTTTTTTAGATTTTATAACCCATGACCCATCAATTAAATTACACATAGATAATTTCATTTGTAGATCTAGGAATTCTTGAATTGTCCAATTACCATATAGTGTAATGGTTTTGCTTTTTGGACTTATTAAATATTCATTCATGTTCTAGGATTGTACCATTGACCAACTTCGAGTTTAGGGGCAAAGACTATCTTATAAATAGCAGTATTCCACCCCATGTCTCTAATATGTCTGTTAGCAATTGATTTAGAAACATGTTCACTTACCACTAATTCAGTCTGTAAATTAACAACCTTGTAGTTTGCTTTCACGCCCAGTAATCTTTAATGTCATAATACTGATCTTCAGTAATAGACCTTTTAGCAATCTTTTCTACAGCAGCTTGATTTTTAGCACGAACTTGGATAATTCGCTCTATAAGCTCTGTTTCTGATTTGTAAATAATAATGGTAAATCTCTGCATAAAATGTTAATGGTCTTTTTAACTGCTTTACACACTTCTCACTTTGTTTAGCAGAAGTACATGGAGCAGTTGATGTACGATTACAGAATTCACACCTGACTCCTTTTCTAATTCCCATTCTACATTACGTCTGTTAGGTAATCTTTAATATTATCCAATTGAGTTTTGTACAGCTCGTATCGTTTGGTAATAGAATTACCAATCTCTTCCAAAGATACAATTCTTGCTCTAATTCTGCCATTAAGAACATTCGCTACTTTATCTTGAGTTTGTACAGTATTATAAGCACCACCTCTACTTTTTAAAGTAGTTCTGTCTGTTGTGTTTAGTTTCTCTAACTCAAACATTTCATCCTCAAATCCTTTAATAGTTTTTTGATGTAATACAGCTATATCTACTAGCCGTTGACATTCTGCACCTATCTCAGGATCTATTTGTATAGCAGCAGCTAACTTTTCATGTGCATCTGGCATATTAGTTAATACGTGTTTTGCTATGAAATTTATAACATTGCTAAACGGCTTAACGGTTGGGCTTACGATTTTGTCTGCCTCCCGTTTTTTGAGAATGGATCATGTCTACCTACAGAATCTAATTCAGCATCTTCATCGTCTTCTGACCCATGATGAATAGGGATAACTGCTTTAGTATTAGGAACAGTAGTAACAATAGGAGTAACAACAAGCTTAATTTCGTAAGTCAATAGACCTAGATAGAACACTCCACAAATATGCACAAAGCATACTGCTGTGCTTACAAATGCAGTAGGATTAGATAGAGACAAGAAATCTCCATTAAAAGCAGCAAATACTTGTTGTTGTGCATGTAAAGAAAGTACAATATAATAGGTATTTACTACTGGTGCTATCAGAGTAATCATAATAGAAAATAACCATTCTACACCTTCTTTAGCAATAATGTAAGCAGGAGCTTTTTGTCTGATAGCATCAAAGAACTCTGTCATCTGTTTGAAGATGCCAAATCCTACAGTGGCAGACGCTAAAGCTAAAGACATATGCATACCTAATCGAGAAGCATAAGCCATACCTTCTTTCTGACCTAATTGAGCAGCTACAGTAGCTTCTACCACTGCAATAAACAATAATACTATCTCTAGCATTAATGTTTTCTTTTCAATAAAGGTTTTGATTAAGTTTTTCCCATCATTTTTAGATCTTAGAGCATATACTATAAGAATAAAAAATACAATAATAAGAGAAAATGGAGCTAGACTAGTTAACAAGCTTTCTATATTCATTAGTTTCTTTTTAACGTGTTATCAATATATTTGTAGTTCTTCTTTAGATATGCAGCAAAGAAAGTAGAATTATGTTTAGCAAATTCTTCAGTCAATTCAGGCATAGCTCGTCTTAACTGAGTTTGCATAATTAATGTATCAGTACTAAAGCTATCTTTAGGTATTACTAATGCAAGTTGTGTACTGTCAATAGTAGTAACATGAGTATGTTTACCGCATTGTCTATTACAAAACCAAAGCAGTAATACAATAATACCAATAATTACTAAATTCTTAGCTCCTTTTCCCATCAAATAGTCCCAAAAAGGAACTTGTACGTTAATTAGGTTCATATACTACAATTTTACATTCTAAAATTCCTAAATATTTTTCTATCATTAGTTTCACCTTACTCCAAAGTAATCCACCTTCTCCACAGCCTATAGCAGGAATAGCTATAGAATCAATTTGCGCATCAAAGAGGAACTGTCTAAGAGCTTTTAATCCTAGTTCTATGTATTCATAGTTGGATTTCAGCCTCCAGTCTTTTTTAGTAGGAAAGTTAATAATCAAATGCTTGTTTTCTGTAACATACAATAACTGTCCTATTTGAAAGGATTGATTATCACATGCCAATTTGTAAGTCTGGTAATTAATAGGAAAATTTTTCTTGAAATGTAATGCAAGACCTTTCCCCATAACTCCTGCTGTATTTACTGGATTTACAAAAGCATAACATCCAGAATTAAAAATGTCTCCTTTTTTGTACTCAATCATAAATGACAGTTTAAATCTTTATAAAAAAGATCTGCTGAATAAATTTCATACGCTTTCTTAATAAATACAAGAATTTGTCCTTCAGTATATAATTCACTTTGAGTAAATACTAAATAAGGAATTATTTTATCGTCTACTTCAAAAGCTTGTTTATATTTTTTAGACTTTATTTTGTAGTTCATAGTCCAGAATATAATATCTGCTTTATTTGATAATACTCTAAAATGGACATGCGAATAAGCATATGTTTGCTCAATCATCATAATCGAAATTACGAGCCATAAGATCTTTGAATAAATCCCATTCAGAACTATTCTTTACTAAATCCTTGAGTTCATATTCTTCTATGCCTTCAAAATCTGTAGAAAAGTCCAATGCATGTTGAAATGTAAACCTTTCTATTTCTATAGTATTATCATATAATTTAGATACTATAAATTTACATTTAGCAACTACTAGATCTAAAGTAGGAAAGTATGTCAAATCTCCTGGCTCAACACCTACTAAATATATGTCTTCCTCCTCATCTCGATGTAAAAGTATGTCTGTGTGCTTCAATTCCTCTTGTACTCTATCTAAAGTACTAAAGGTCACTAAATTGGACATAATTGGCTTTCATTATTTTGTTATCAGATGCTCTCTTAACTATATAGCCATGAGAAGACTGTTGAATATAGCATTCAAAATCTTGTTTAGCAATATAGTCTTTTGCTTCTTGCTCCGTTTTGCATATCTTTGACATGTTGGAAGCAGAGAGTTTTGACATTAATGTGTACGGGTCTAATCCTCTATCATACATCATCATAATTGCAACCCATGTAAGATCTGCAAGCTCTTTATCTACGTTATCTGGTTCAGACTCTAAAGCTTGCGACAACTCTTTATATTCTTCTTGTACGAGTTTCCAGCTTAGTTCTGGATTCTCAGTACCAAAAGGAGGAAGACCAAATGCCTCCCTCCAAACTGCGATCAAACTCTCCATTTCTTATAATATGTTTCTTGATCCTCAGATAGATCGTTTTCAAAAAATTCTTGACTTGGGATGATTGCTTCATCTAACTCTTCTATAATATCAGAGTTTACATTCAACTTCTTAGCTAGTGTCTCCTTAATTTTTTCATCACATTGTAATACTAACAATGATGGAATTGCATTAGGACACACAATAGCTAATTCTTGTTTGTTATACATCTTGCTATAAGCAGAAGCTAGAAAAGCATTATAAATTGACTTTTTAATTCTAAAGTGGAACATATGTAACTGCCCATAAATGGGGTCATCAACCAAATATTCCTCCATAAAATTGTTAAAGGTTTTTGCTACTTCATATATCTGTTCAAAGTTATTGATCTGTTTAAAATTATACAAGATGAATAACCCTTCTTTTTCTTTATGTTTAGCACCATAATTAACTATATTTTCTGCAAGTAGTGGTCTACAGTTACCAGATAAAGTAAGTGCCCTGGCTAGATACAGAAAAGTCTTATTCCTAAATGGTAGTGGTTCCATCAATCGAATTTCAAATACATTTTGTAATTAGAAAGATGTAGATCTTTATTTACAAAAATTTGATTTTCATTATGCCATTTCCATCTTTCAATAAGTCGATCAGTTTCGGCTTTACCGTAATTTAAGTCCCACTCTACTAATACAGCAGGCTCAATACCCATAGGAATTACATAGTAGCCACCAAACTCAATATCATAGCCTAATGACTTAATAGCTTGATCGTAGAAATAACCTTGAATATGATAACCATTTCTTAGTAAGCTTTTAGGAAATTCTCTAAATGGTTTACTCGTTGTTTTAATATCATACCATTTTCTACCCACAACATCCAATAAGGCTTTGCATTCAATTCCTTGATATTGAAATATAATAGGAACCTGAAACTCAGCCTCTAAAAAGATCTCATCTAATAATTTAGGATCTAGGCTTCTTACTTTTTTATCACATTTATCAAGCAAGTCCTTTGGTACTGCTGTTTTACCTTCAGCAGATTTAAGGCTATCATAATAGTCAGATAATTCTAGGATTTTCTCTTTCCATTTATCCGATCTCATTTTAGCATAATAGTCATGCTGTACTTTAAGATCTTCAATTATGTCTTCAGGTAGATTATATAGATCCAGATTATTTTCGTGTAAGTATTTTATAACATCTGCACCTTTGCCTTCTGGTGTTTTGCCTACTTCATAGAAGTATTGGTCAAACTGTTCAGGAAAGCAAAGTAAGCATTCAACTACATTCCCGATCAAAAAAGCTTCTTTACTCTCAAAAGGAATAAAGTCATTCTTGATTAATTGTAGTTGACTCTGGTTCAGGGCTGGGTGTGCTCTGTACTCGTTTATAAGCATCTAAAAAGATTTCAAAAGTTTCTAATTCCATAGTAACAAGTTCTGCTACTACACTTTCTTTCATAGAGACTAAACCTTTCTTTGTGGTTAGTTTCTTGGTAACTCTAGTATAAAGGAGGTTAATTCCTTTAATTTTCATCTCTAATAAAGGGAGTATATCTACAGCCATAGAGCCTTTTCCTTTAGTTAGAGTTTTCTTGCACTGTATGTATATCTTTCGAATATACGGAGGTAACTGCTCACCGAAGTATACATCTACTCCCAAGCCATCAAGTGGTTTACTCATAGCCTGGGAAGTAGATATATTAAACTCTTGATGGTTTTTGTTGTTAAAAGGGATCAACTGAAAAATCTTCGCCAAGTGATTGACGACGGAATAATTCCAAGCTGAGCCTGCTCTCTTGTTGCGCGTGCTCATTTAATTCTGATATTGATGGTAAGTTCATAATTTTGTAAATATCAGAATTCTTAACAACTTCAACCTCAATATTATCAATCTCTTTTAATAAAAAGACTTGATCTTCTATTAAAAACCATAAATCTTTTCCTACTAAAGAATTGACATACAGTTTATTATCATTAAAATATACTAATACAACTTTATCATTGTTTCTAATAACATTCCTGCCAATATAGAAATTCTCTCCATTTATTTCTGCACGTAGTACACTATTAGAATTTATTAACTCTACTCGTGAAGCAGTATCATAGTCATAAACTACGCTATCCAGTGATTCCGTTGTGAACATAAGTGTTTTCTACTAGATCAGGATCAATGATAAATTTATTAATAATTTCTGCTACTTTAGCTTGTACAGCTTGAGCCATATACAAACTTTGCCTATTAGTACATACTACAGGCTCATCAGAAACAGAATCAGAAGGCATATCAAACAAATCTTCATCTCCTCTTTTAATGACAATAATTTTGTAATCATCCCCAGTTAAACCTACAGAAATAAACAATTCTCTATCACTATCTCTTTTCCATTTCTGAAAAGCAGAGATCCTAGTGTCAAAGTTATCAGGACAAGCTATTACAATAGGTCTCAAATATTCACTATCATCCCATTTGCCATGACAATCGACTGAGAAATTCTCTACAAAACTAGCAATGATAGATTTACAAGCAGCGTATTTTGATACTCCAATATACTTTCTAGGATAACCCTGTGGGATACAGTTATGCTCTTCTACGTCATCGTAGTCGTAAATAGATAGTCTATGTCCATTTAATGCTAAAATACGAGCTAGGCCATTGCCAACACCTCCCAATCCAATTATAGTAATATCCTTAAATGTACCATACCAAGGCGCGGTGCTAAATCTCAACGTTGATGTCATTTTTCTCTAATTGTTCCAATTCAAAAATAAATTTCTGTAGCTCTTTATAAAAAGGAGTATTAGTGTAATCAAGCATTAAATAGCCTAAAACATCTTCTAGTCCTTCTATCAGAGTTTGATCTTGGTCAGCAATATTGTCTTTCTTGTCTGATTCTAATCTTTTTTCATAAAAGTCAACAAACTCTAATACTGTTTGAGCAGTAGCCTCTGTAAGTTTATCTTTTAATTGTTTTGTATTAGTCAGCTTAAAGAAATCTAAAATATGTTCTTCATCTACATCTAAATAGATACTTGATAATGAATTATGTTTGATAACCTCTTTAGGTTGATAACCATTGTAACCTTTAGTATGACCATTGCTAAATCCTCTATTACCATAATCAAAAGCAGTAAAAGGTTTTACTATTGGTTTTGGTTTTTGCTTTAGAGCATTAGCTTTTTGAGTAAACCATTCAGGTAGTTCAGTATAGTGAAACCTTACTTCAATGTCTTGTACAAATATTTCTTCTTTTTCTGGTACGTCAATCATAGTAGTTACTTTTCTTCCATTGTTCCAAGATTCTACTACTTTAGTATAAAATCCTGTAATGGTTTTTCTAGCTACTTTTGCAGTAACATTATTAGCGTTATTGACAATAACAGATAGAAAGAAATCTGATTCTTTTGCTCCATCGTCCAATTGAGTAATATCAGTATTACTAAAATTAGTTTGCATAGTATTATGAGAATGAATCATACCACGTTTGTAATCAAAGTATTCTTCATTATCTGCAATAAGTTCTGCAAGTACACCTGAATCTTTAAAAGTAGTGTAGGCTTTATCTCCTAGATCAAGTGGAATAATATGCATAGGAGTAAAGGTCTCTTTTGTAGCTTCTCCCTCTACTTTATATAATAGCTCACCCGACCATTCCAAGTTCGGAAACTTCTTGTTCAGGTACATGGCTTGCTGCCAAAAGCTCGGCGTAATGTTTAAGGTTGTCATTTAAATTTAGTTTTTTGTTTAGTAAAAACTTATGAAATAGTTTTTCGTATAGATTAGCTTCTGGAATAGTTAAATAAGAGTCATACTTTACACCTTTAAAGTATACTGTAAAAGACTCATAATTCGTGTCTAGTATGACAAACTTCTGAAACTCTTCTAATGTCAAATCACACTTAGTTCTTACATCTATCCAGTCTGTCTCATAGTTGAAAAAGAATTCAGGATATAAGTATTCATTAATTGCTGTAGAGACATTAGATTTAGTTAAATCACTTTGTATAGTATAACCACTACCAGAATTGTAACATTTCATATAACTATCAAAGTAGATAATGTCTGAAATTGGCAATCCTGTTACATACTTTCCAGTACAGAATACGTCTGCCATTTTTATAGCACCTTTAAAGTGTGGGTGCTGATAACGAGGATCTGTAGCTTTTCTATCTAGTCTACAAAATGAAAACTTAGAACGATTATCAGAATCTAAACTCATTCTTGTAAAAATAATATCTATCGTATCGTATAGCTCATTTTTATTAAGATCTATAATTTCTATATTTTCTCTTTTCCAGATATAATTTCCCTCAAAAGTTATTTCCCAGTTATCAGGATATAACGTTTCAAGCAATTCTTCAATAGCTTCTCTTTCTTCCATAGAATAAGAAAAAGAGGTAGGGGTTTTAAGTCCTACCTCGAATAACCAATTAAATCCAAAAACAAAACATGAATATTACTTCAATAACTCTTTTGCAATTTCTTCTTCGTATCCTTTTGCAAGATAACCAGCATTAATACCAAGATCAATTACAGCATTTTTTAGAGATAATACAGTCTCTTCAATAGTATTAAGTTTATTATAAATAGCTTGAATATATTCATCAGAAAACCAAGCATCAGAAGAACTAGCTTCTTCTTTGTTAAGTTCTTCCAGAAACCACTGAATCTTCTCCCGTAGATATGCAGTTTTCTGATTGGTATAGTTACCAATTTCTGCTGTAAACAAGCCAAGCAATTCTTCTGGACTATCAGAATTCTGAATCGTTTTAATAGCTAGATACAATGCACTTCTTGTATCAGTATCAAGAAAAGATTGTACTTGATTTTGCAAACTACCTTCAGAAGCAGCTTTTACATCTTTCAAACTGAAAGTAACAATGTAGCTGTCTGCCGCTGGAATAGTAGATTCAGGATGCGCATCCATAATGTTAGAACGACCAGAATCAGTTTTGAAGACGATAGCCATACTATAGTTATCAGGAACCATGCTCTCTTTGTGAGCAGCATCTAGGATGTCTTGCACTGTATTAATAGTAACACCTTCAACCTTCGCATTACCGCGAGTGCTGAATATCATTAACTTAGCCATAAGTTGTTAATTTTTAAATTGAAGAGATTTTGTGATTGTCGATACGGATCATACCGTCCGGTATCTCGAAATAGCTCGTTTCTAAATCTTGGTATGTTTTCAGTTTATGGTAATAAGTATCACCTATTTTAACTGCATATACCGAAGCTCTAGTACGTTGAACTCTGAGTAAGTCTGAGCAACCTATTTCAGAGATTAGCTGAAATACAGTCATGTAATAATGATTTAGTTTTCCCCTCGCCTAAAAATCTATAACAATCACTAGGATCTTTAGGATAACCAACTGGCAATGTAAAAGCTATATACCCATTTGAGTTAAGATAATCTCTATACTTCAATCCAGGAGCATCATTATCCACTAGATAAATCCCATCTTTAGGTGGATTGAGTACATTCTCACAGTGTATAAATCTTGAACTATAGCCAAAGTTGGTTAGTACCGCATAGTCTTTAAAAGACTTGGTATAGATTAGTGGGCTTGTAATTGGAGTATTACCTCCGATAGTAAGAGGAGAAAAATCAGATAAAAATCTTGAATGCTTGCTATATGGCCGATATATCTTTTTACGTTCAACTACATTTATACAATAAGTATACCCTAAGGGATATAGTGTTTCTATTTTATCAGGATGTTTCTTAGAATTAAAAGAGTATTGGTATACTGAATCTACGGATTCCTGCTCTAACTGTTCCAGGCTAATGCCGTATTGACCCCAATAAGCTTGATCATTCTTAGTGTAATCCTTTTTAATATAATTTATGAGGAACTTAAAAGGTTTTTCCTCATATTTTTTATGATTAGTATAGTCTAAGTTGATTGGTCTATTAACATACTGTAAAGCTTGCATACAATTCATACATCTAAACTGTATACTAGCCATATCATACATTAATATATTCCCACCACGAACTCTTAATACACAACCTGGACTATTATCTATTCTAAATGGGTTTCTGAATTTTTCCCCTATTTGAAGAAATGGCATATTTAAAATATTACGCCATACTTCTAATTGATCTATAGATTCTAGTTTCTGTGCAGTTGTTTTTAAGACATTCATTAGACTATCATTTATTGTTTAATTAAAATGGAAGTTCTTCTGAACTTTCTTCAGTTTGTTCTACTTCTTCAGTTTGTGCTACTTCAACTACCTCATAAGGTAGATAAGCAGAAGTCACATATTCTTTCCCGCCAATGGGATAACCAGTTAAACTAGCTTTAATAATCTTATTCTCAAAAGCTGGTTCTGCTTCAGTATTACGATAAATATAGTCTAGTGAATTCCAGTAGAAACCAAGGCAAGACTGTTTAGCAGCTCCATCTTTAGTAAAACGGATAGACAAAGGAAGTACTACTCCTAAATTGTAAGCAGCAATAGTTTCTGATAAGTGATCAGCATTATAATCTCCATTTAGAAGATTGTCAAAACTGATATTGTGATCTTCTAAATCTTGTAGCAATTCTTCAATTTTAATCCAAGTACCATTTGGGTAAACAGTAGATGGGCTTGACATCAAAGTATGTACTAATTTCAAATAATTTGCTTCACCTTCTCTAGCAATCTTTGGCTCTTGCTCAGTAGTCATACCAAAGAATTTGCCATTATACTCGTGCAGTTGATACAAATTATGCTCGTTACCGATTTTAGTATCAAACTTACTTCCTTTTGTTGCAAAGTACAAGCTGTTACCACTAGTAAATGTTTGTGGAATATTTGATACTTTTAGTTTCTGGAAAAATGATACGTCATGGTTTTTCAGTAACATAGAAAGCGAAATGCTTCCATCCGCTTCTTCTTGTCTTTCAATTTTACTCGGAGTCAGTCTCGCTAATCCCGTGAATAATTGATTTCTCTTCTGTGGTTCCGACTGCTTCGGATTCGTTAGTAAGTTCATTTACTCTGAATGTTTTTATAGGGTAATCTGTTACTACCCCGTTCTTTATGAATTGGTATATTTGTTCCTCTACTAGCTCAACATCAAAAGTTTTAGGTAGATATGCTATAGGAGTATAGTTAATTACTTCAATACTTCTTTTACCTAGCTTCATACCTAAAGCAATAACACCATTTTGAATAAAAGGACTTGGGCTATAAATATAGCATATTCCTTCCTTCTGACTTATAAAAATTTTCTCGTACTGATTTTCTAAACTGGTATATAGATCTTTAGTGATTTTTATTTGGTGTTTTCCTTTTTCTTTTATTATGACAGTTCCGGCCATTTTGCTAGAATTTGATCAGACATTGCTTTTGAGATTTTATAATCTGCACGAATGTCTTTCATGGATTTGTATTGACCTGATGTGATTTTTTCCTGTAATTCAGGGAAATTTCCAGCATTAATCCAATTAGAAGGCTCAGAAGATGCTGCTCCAGTTGTAGTAGGATTTACTGTAGTTACTACAGGAATACCAGATGCAGCATTTCCATCGTCATCCTCTGCTTGTAAATTAAATAATGTACGGAAAGCATACCTACAACTGTAAGTAATTTGACTGCCAATAGCTTGTGGCGTTTGTCCTTGAATTGCAAGAGGATAGACAAATGATAAATACTCTTCTGATTCTACATCAGTAAGTAATATCATTAAACCTTCTACAGTAGGAAAACCACATAATACAAGACCTACCTTATTCAATTCAGGAATTAAAGTCTCAAGAATTGAGTTTAAATCAGCATACTTTGAACCCGAAGGATTCTTACCAGTTTTGTATGCAGGATTTGTAGCATTTTTAACTGCTGCCAACTCTAAAGCTTGGATAGCCGCTAACTTAGTCATTAATGCTTTACGACTTTCAGAAAATTGTACCATAATTACTTTTTTGAATCATACTCCAAGTTCATAATTTTTGCAGAAATAGAAGAATCGGGAGTACGGATTACGATACCTTCCACTAAATTATCTGCAAAATATTGATTACACTCTTGTATTAATTCTTCTCTTGTAGAAAATTCTTTATTAAAGATTTCTGGACATCTAGTAAGACTTAGATTGTCAGTAACTTCTACAAATTTGTTATATGGTTCTTTTTTTGTAGAACTAGTATACTCATCTACACCATAAAATAAAATATCTCCTGGTTTATTACCATGTGGATTTCTAGGATTTCCAGAACCTTTAGAACCATTTTTACCATAAATTTCACCTCTTAAAGTAATATTATCGTAATCAGATTCTATAAGGCTTTGTAAATACTTCTCTCCTATAGTAATAAATTCAGAAGTATTTTTTTCCTCTTTATAGATACTAATATCTACTCCAAACAAAGATTTAATCTTGCTCCAAATATCTTTTTTCTTACCTATTACATTAGTAAGCATTAAAGGAATTTGTAGATTTCGAGAACAGATACCTGATTGTTTACTTTTTTTCCATATGGAGCAAGAACTGCCGTCAATTTTAAGGGAGCCAATCAGATGTATAGGATAAGTAAGAGTAATTTTATTAAAGTTCTCTTCATCAGTTCTGTACATACCATCAGGTAATTTTTTAGTTGTTCTAGCTTTTCCTACTTTACCTTTATTAGAGGTTTCAGGATCATATTTATAGATTCCTAGATACTCTTTACCTAGATTAGTAAGAAATTCTTCTGTACATTTACTGTTCAGTGTAAACTTTAATTTATCAGGAATAGGAGCTGTAGTAAGATCTTCTTGAGTCAATAAAATACCATTAGAATAAACAGGCATGCCATCTCCTTTATGAAGATTAAACTTAATAGCTCTAATACGATTATTACTTCCTAGTTTAGATTTTTTAGGATCACCATTAGGGCTAATCCAATCTGCCCAAAAAGGAATATTAGGCAAGTTGTAGTCAGGCTCTACTAGTAAAGCTTTATCACCTACTTGAAATCTATTCATTTGAGTTACTAGCTCAAATCCAAACTCATTCAGTAATACAACTTCAATAGCATTAGCTTTTTCTTCACCTTTAAAAAGAGGTATCTTCTCTTTTATAGTTACAATGTGAATCATACTTAATTTTTAGGAAATTCAGAAAAAGTATTAGTAGAACCATCAAAAATCAAAGGAAGTTCTCTATCTTCTAGTACACCTTCTCTGGTTTTAAGAAAACAAAGAGACCTCATTCTTCTTCCTGATTGTTCTAGTTCATTCAGGTTAATCTTAGCATATGTACTGTTAGGTAGATGTTCTTTCCACTTATGCGGATCAAAAATACCTATTATTACAGTAGCATCATTTGCTGAATTTTTATATAAGGCTAATCCATCTATGGAAGGTTTTACTTTTTCTATTAGACTTTTTGCTTTCACATTTACTTCCATAGCTTCTTTACTTTGAACCTGCTGTTGTATAAGTATATTTACAGCTCCATACTTGAGTCCAAGGTCAACTCTGGATAAAGTAATGCAAAAATGTCTTAAAGTGTTTTGTAAGTCTTTCCCAGGCTCGTTAATGTAGCAGCCAATATGATCTGATACTATAATAAACCATTCATTAGGATCATTTTTTACATAGTCACCATGCTCATCTATTCTACCTTTAGCTAAAATTTTATCTTGACAATATTTATGAAATTTTACAGTAGAAGGCATGGCAACTACATCAATATAAGGATCTATAGTATTAGCTAACATTTCTTTAGCTTCCTTAACTAACTGCATTTGCCTAGCAGTCATTTTAGTTTCGCTATAACCCATAAGTTTATAGTAGTTTATAAATTCGCCATGCTGTCTAAGATAAGCTATAATATATATTGCTTTGAATTTTGATTCGCTTTCTTCTAAAGAATTATAAATAACATTAATCTTAAGATTAGATTTCTTTTCTTTTAATGCTAAAAATGTACTAATAAGGAAATGACAGAATTTTGTTTTCCCTACTCCAGAATTTGCGGAGATAAGTAGCTGCTCAGATCTAATTATCCCAGGTAATGTTTCGCGCAATGCTGGTAAGACATGATATAAGGGTAAGAAATTTATATTATTAGAGGTTATATCCTCTTGATTTTTTTCAATCTCATTATATAAATCGTGAAAAGTCATTGTTCATAATATTTTGACTTTCAACATCTTCAATAAAAATACTTAAAGTAGATCCAGTAGCATCACCTAAGAAATTAGGTAAAGTTTTCATCCATCTATTATTTTGTATACAATTATCTATATAAGCTTTTGCTGCTTTTTCTATTTGCTCAACTGTATAACCTTTTTCTGTAATAATTTGATCTATTTTATTTTTTACTACATTAATATCTCCAGCTAATGCTTTTTGTCCAGAGTAAGTAAATTTAAAATATTGTCTAATATTTTCATAATCATCTTGCACATGATTAGTAATCCAAAAAGGATGAGCCAATTTGAGCCGTTGATTGTCTCTACTATAATCCGCTACTAATTTTCTATCTGCATACAACTTTCTTACAATATCATTTATAGTTTGCTCGTACTGATCGGCAAGCACAATAGTACCTTCACTTTGTTGTAGAGATTCATGTAAATTGATTTCTCTATCAATACAAAATAGTACTAGTTCTAAGATTTTGGGATTTTCTATCCCTTCAAAATACAGCGGATTAATCATTGACAATATTAAGATTTAAGGTTCGTGTAAGTTTGCCTTTCGAGTCTTTTACTTTCTGTAACTCGACAAGCCATTTTTCTTCCATAGTTCCAGTGGTAACAATAAAATATACTTTGCCAATCTTGCCAGGGACAAATCTAAGCACTCTACCAATAGATTGGATAGCTTGACCTGATGCAGCTTGAAATGTGACAAAGATAATATTCTGTATACCTTGTAGTGTAGTTCCCTGCTGTACAGCTTTAGAAGTAGCAAGTACATCTATATCTCCAGCATCAAACTGTTGAATAAGTGAACTACTATTCTTTGGCTCTACAACATTTGGTGTAATTTTATAAAGTAGATCTTTTTCTACTCCAAATAGTAAAGTTTTGCCTTCAATACTATCAAGCAATTCTTTAACAACATTAACTTTAGATTCTAATTTGTATAGGAATCGAGGTAAATCATATTTCAATATGTTAATACCTACAACTCCTAGTTTACTTAGGGCGAATTCCTTTTTGTTTTCATAATACTGCTTTTCTGTTACTAGCCAATCTGGTTTTGATTTCCACATTGGTAGTCTTTTTGCAGTATCATCTAATTCATGGTATATAATGTGTGTCTCAAATGGGCTAAGAACACCTAACTCAATTAACTCTCCTTCTGTCTTACTATACACTATTGGGAGGAACATATCAAATATATCTCCTTTAGTAGTTTGATAGTTAACTTCCTTATTGTCCTTCTCAAACTGAGTCATGTACAACTTAGGTACTGCTTCTTCTGGAAATAAATAGGTGTGTCTATTTGGTGTCCCCGTAAGACCTAATATATAAGGAGTTGAAGTTTCAGAGATTTGAACATATTTTAATCCGGTTACTACGTCAGTCACTTCATCCATTACTTCTAATACAGCATTTTCAACTACAGTATTAGACTGATAAGTATAAAATTCTACAGTAAAATCTTTTAGAAAGTCTTTACCAGTAAATTTCAAAAATTTAGCTGCTTCTGGAATTATTGTATGTTCAAATCTCTTACTTCTTTCTGCCTTTATTACTATCTTATCCCCTTTGCTAATTTTATCATCCTCTAATAGCTTATAAGCGGCTTTAAACATACAGAATGTCTTACCTGCTCCTACACCTAATTCAAGAGTACCATTGTAACCTGAAGCTTTCCAGGTTTCTATAGCCTCATTTTGAATATCATCTTGTATCATATGAATGTAATTAAACGAGTATTATGTTTAAGATGAAAACTAACAAGTAAAGGACTTGTAAGTGTGTCTAAGGCTATTTCAAAATTTGATGTATTGTATCTATCCCTCTTAGAATAAATAAGTATTATCATAATTTTACTATTATTTGAGTTTCAGTAAAAAATCCTGGTTCAATAGTTCCACTATTACTGTATTCAAAATTAAACACTTTATAATAGTCTGATAAATAATTTTTTAGGTATAAACATAATTTTAAATCCATATCAGCATATTATTAAGATTTTCTGTTGCTCTAATTAGAAAATAATATCTTGGTTCTTTTATAAAATGACTTTTATATGCTCCATAATATTCACGATAAGAAGTAGTAAAAAAGCGATTTTCTAATTTCATTTTATTATTAATCTACATCCTTCTGAATCAAAAATATCGTTAAAAGAAATAGCAAGATCTTTGCTTAATTTTAAAAAATTTAAGTAATAAGCATCTTGATAACTTGTTTTAGTATAGAAAATTACTATCTTCATATTGTTACTATTATATCAGTTTTAGAAGGATGTGTTTTACTAAATTGTTCGTAGTAATCACTCCAAAGATTTATATCAGTACTTACTGGCCTTTTAGAAAATCTTTTAAGCATTTCTTCATATGGGTAATAACAATGACCAGTGTAATAAATACGTAACTTCATAGCTTTATTATTAAACAAGCTTCTGATTCAGTTCCTAATTCTATATTAGCACACCATTTTTGAGGCTTTAAGCATACAGTTCTATAGTTATTAGCCTTAAAAACAAATTTATTAAAATCTGCTAATATGTAAGTCATTCTAATATTCATATGCTGAAATTAAAAGTAAAGGAAGCCCACACGTCACTGTAGACCTCCTCACCTAGTCACGTTCTGTAAGTTTAAGTAAACTTACTGCCAGTCGAAGGTTCTATTAAATTTTTCTGTCAAATGCGTAGCTTTTGACTGACAGTTGAATCTAAAGGTTCAACAGTAGATTTGATAGACAGTAGAAATGTAAAATTTCTACAGTTCACGTTCGACAGAATAAACACCAAAATCATTTTTCTCCTCTTAATTTAGAGGGAACTCTATTAAATTCAGGATAAAAATAGAGCAATTTACTACCATCTTTACCCACTTCTTTTTCAAAATACCCATTACGAGCAGCATATACATCATATGTTTTACTGTACAATGTTTTTTCATATGTGTAGGTATTTGGATCTTCAGAATTTGCTCCTTTAAGATAAATATCTACATACATAAGAATAACTGAACGATAAGTAGATAATTTAAATTTACGATAAGGAAGTGTAGTATTCCACTTTAAAATACGTTTAGAAGCGACAGTATCATTCTTGATCTCATCTTGGATGTAAGTATACGTTACCGCATATTTCTGAGTATCAATCTTGAAAGGCCACTCCATAGTAACAGTTGAATCCTTGAAATTCTGTTTAAGGATAACAGATACATCTCCAAACTGTGCTTTTGTAGTTACAGTAAGCAACATTAGAATAAAAAAGAAAAATTTTTTCATGTTATTAAGATTATTTGATTTGAAATATAGTATTTGTTTTTGTGGATGTAATAATCAATGGGACAAGGATATTTCATACCTTCTATCATATTATAGTAGCAATCACGAAAGTAAAAATATTGTACTTTGATAAAATTAAGATTTGAGTACTATTGCTAGGATAATAAGGTGGCAAATTAGAACTTTTATAAAATATGTATTTTACTTGATCATAGCAGTTATGATAAGCAGACCCAAGATTGTGGTTTAATAAATTCATGACGCTACCTTATAAGCTTTAATATTCCTAGCACCAAATGGAGCTTTCATTTTAGCCATAAAAGCATTATCTGCTCTAACAGTTTTATGTTTCCATTCTTGTCCAATAGTATACTCAATTAGGAAAAAGTACATAACCTTTAGTTTAAAAGTTAATAAATTAAGTTTATAAATTGGCCTGTATAATCATATACAAAAATAGGATTTTCATCCCACCAACAACTATGTAATTGAAATTCTGATTCCATTTTAGTAGTAAATCTTCCTCCACAATAATTTACTATTAAGCTCATATAAATAACATAAATTGAGATAAAACATAATCTACAGTAATCCCTAAATTAGACAAATATCTTAAATTATCTGGTCTATTCATGTATTTGCTACTATTGTAACTGACATCACCAAGTTGTCCTACCAATTTCATACTATTATTAAGTTTTGTTTTTTATTTCTCACTTTTGCTTCCAATCTTGCTACACTTTCTCTAACATCCAACATCGCAAATTGCATTGAAGTCTTGTTATCCGTCCCATGATAGTAAAGTATAATTTTCAATGTATCCATTTATCTCCTACAGATGCTTCTGCGCCCATTGGAACTCGTTTACAAAAGTATTTTCCTGCCTCTATCATCAGTCTTTCTATAGTTTTTGCATCTTTTTCATTTCCTTCTGCACATATTTCATCATGTACACAAGAAACAAGTGCTATTCCTGCTTTATATAGTAGTACTAAAGCTAATTTTGTCATTCCGGCAGCAAGACCTTGAATTCCATAATTTAATGCTCTTCTTTCTAGCTTTCCTTTTAGAGTAAAAAAAGTTTTCCAAGCTTCTTTTACTTCTGGTATTAATTTAACTTCTGCTCTTTCTTCAGCAGACATATCTCTTGTGTAGTAAGATTTAGCTAACTCTTCTGCTTTTTTCATTTTTTCATACTGAGGAAAAAAGTAGCGTCTATCTGTTGCTTTGTCTAATATTATATAGCCATTATCTATGGCGAATTTCTTTCTATTTGTAAAATCTTCTTCAAGTCCAGGAAAGCCATCAAAAAAAGACTGAATAAATGTTTCAGTTTCTTCTAACTCTAATCCTAACTTAAATTTGATTGAATGCGCTGAACCTCCATAGCTTAATGAGAAGGTTAACGACTTAGATATATTTCTTTCTTTGGGATGTGATTTCTTAGAAACTACAATAGTATCATCACCTGTCTTTGCTCTCATCATTTGAGTAGCAGAAAATGAATGCATATCGTCCCCAAATATTTTTGAACCATTTACAAAGAAATCTTCCATTACTGGATTAGCAGAAACATCAGCTAAAATTCTTACCTCTTGACTTGCATAATCTACTGATATAAAGTCAGTTAAAGGTGAAGGAATAAATGCATCTCTGTATTCTCCTTGAGGTAAATTTTGTATATTTGGATTATTTGATGATAATCGAGAGGAGTTCATATACTGATTAAAGTTAGAATGTACTCTTCCTGTAATAGGATGTACATAATCTAACCAGCTTGCACCAAAAGTAGTACAAGACATTTGTGATTTTTTAAATAGCAAATAAGCCAATTTAAGCTCTTCTAAGCTATCTATAGGTTTATCCTTATTATAACTATAGCTTTCTTGTAATTCAGCTCTCATGGTCTTTAGAAGTTCTTTAGCACCTACTGTGTATTCTAACTTTTTAGTAGATTTAGATACCTCTCTAGGACATATTCCTAAATACTTAAAAAGCTTTACAACTTGGGTAGGTGATTGCCAATCTACAGCACAAGTAGGAATTGAAGAGAATAAATCACCTGATCTACAAAATTTAGGTACATTATCTTCTACCCATTTATTAAGAATTTGTTTTCTTTTCTCAAATAAAGGTAACTGTTTACTAAGAATATCTAACCATACAGTTCTGGAAAAACCAATACCCCTAAGTGACATATCTGCTAAAACTAATACAGTAGCATTTTCTAATTTGAAAGCATTTTTTGGATTCCAAATTACTCCTCCAACTTCTCTTCCTTTTTCTTGAATTTTCTTAATTTTAAGAGGATATACAATATCATCAGCACCATACATAATTTGTTTTATGGTGAATGGGCTATCTCCTATATTGATAAAACCTAATCTAGTTGATTTATCTATATACTGTCTGGATGGGAGATCCAGACTGTCAGTCGAATCTAAAGGTTCGACAGAGTGTTTATCTTCTTTTTCTTCATTAAATAGATTAATAGTCTCTATAGATTCTACACCTAAATATCTATTAGCTAATGCTTCAAGACTATTAGATAAACCTAAACCATTATACAATACTTTTTCACATATCATGGTATCCCAGATGTTATCTAGTTTAATACAAAAATTATGTAGAATGTGTTTGTATTCGAATTGTAGATTATGACCTACTTTAACTATGCTAGGAGACTCTAGGATCGGTTTTAAAGCACTTATGTCAATAACACGAGTATCTATTACAAAAACCTTTTCTAAAGTCCCTAGCTGCATCAGACAGGCAACTGAAGTATATGGATCTAATCCTGGTCTATATACTTCTTCAGGAAATGTACCTTTTTTGTATTTTCTACTGGTTTCTATATCCAGACCTATTATAGACTGGTTTGAGAAATAGCTGACAGCTTCTTCAATTGTGCTTGTCTTGCATTCATTGAATAACTGATTCCCAATGAAGAGAATTTCCATATACGTTTAATTAGTCTGAATTCAGGATAAAAAATTTCATGACATAAACTGTCTTCAAATATAGTAGGAAGTGTAAATTCTACATAATCTTCCCCTATTTTTTTATTGGTATCCATGTCTACTAAATCACATGGAGCAAAAAATGTGTTTGAGTTTAATTGAATCATATTAAGATTATATTTTTTGTGTCTAAATTATCAACGTTTTTCACTAGACTAATTTCTAAATTTAGAAAATCTTTATAACTTCTAAATCTAGCAAATTGATACTTCATATTTAAATGCATATTATATTTTTTGTATCTACAGGATCAACATCATCTACTATGTTGTATATCCTAGAAAGAGAAGACTCATTATAAGGTTTCATAAATCTTGCAGCTTGAAAGAAATAACATAATTTCATATTAGTATAATTGTTTTGCTCGTTACATCTGAAATTTCTATAATCCCATCTGATGAGATTTCAAACACATCAAAAATGGATTTTATTTTAATATTTAGATGAGCATATTTAGATAAGTCGGGACAAAGTACTCCATAATCTACTAAAAATGCATCTGTAACAAAAAAGTCAATTATTTTCATGGCCTTGTTTTATTTTTTGCATCTCTATTAATTTCTTTTAGAGACTTTTTGTTGTTACCCTCCTTTTTAGCCTTAAACCCACAAGAATTAGCTGCTTGTCTATTCTGACAAGATTTTGTCATTTTTTGATTACAGAATTTGCACTTCATGTTATATAATTTTTGATTAGTAAAAGAAAAGGAGACTTTTTACATCTCCTTCTCAAAAAAATCCACTAAATTAATCAAAACAGAAATCTAAATAAGATATTTTGAATGACAAAAAGTATGTCTACCAATTGTCATCCATTCATACTTACTAAGAGCTGCAACCCATCCTGTATCTGTACTAGTTTTCTTGTTATGGAAATATAGTACAGAACTAGGAATTGTTCTTTGCTTACATATAAGAACTTTGTAAGCAATTATGTATTGGTAACGGTCATAGTGCCGAAACCTTTTTGATCTAACACCGTCGAATTGCCCTGACTGAAATACAATACTAGCTATAGAAGCTTTTTTATATTCCATTCTGTTTAGTACTACAGAAGCTACGGCATATTGACCTTGAATAGGTTCACCTCCTGCTTCTGCATTAATCAAACGGGCTAATAATGCCACTTTACCATTAGTTGGGTATTTAGCACTAACAAGAAACTCAGGAAGATCTGCCACATATGTTTGAGGCTTTTCTTCCACCAAAAAAGAAGATAACATGATCCATAAAATAATCATAAGTTAAAATTTGGTGAATAAATGACCTCAAATATAGAGGTTTATATTTAATTGAATATAACTAAGTCAGTTAGAATATGAAATCAGCACCTAAACCAAGCCAATTTACAGTCCCTACAGGACGAGCTTTACCTAACAGTTGAGCATCAAAAACATCCTGCCAAGTTAGGTTATTAGCAGCTTGCTTAATTTCTGGGAAATGTTCTTTCAAAAGAGCGTTAGTGATAAATGGCATATCAGTCTCAACAACTGTAGCACATAGATTACCAACTAGATCGAATATTCCTGTTTTACCATCCTGGCCAGCAAGTCCCTCGTTCATGTTCCAAGGTAGTAATTCTGCTACCGGATGAGGGCATCCACCACTATTTTCTGAAAACCAAACATACTTTGCAAACTCCTCTTTATCCATATTCAGAGGAAAGTTTGCAGTTGCAGCTTTCCAATCGGGTACAGTAGGAACCATGAAAGTTCCTTGATTGTCTCTAATAGAAGGGTTTAACCAGCCCCAATAGCTGTCATCCTTCATTTTCTTAATCAAGTATGGAGGGTTCTTACCATTCACAATATTGAGGTAATTCACAAAAAACAAGTGAGACAACATAGAAAAGCTAGACACAGGCATAGTCTTTTTCTCTTCGTCTGATTCTTCCTGTCCAGGTGCAAATGAGCCATATCCCCATGAAGAATCATCTGGAAGATCACGTCCTGTTAAAATCAAGAAAGGCCAGATGAAGTTAAACGGAACCATGTGGTTCATCAGCTTAACATCTGTGTCCAGGACACTCTTAACGCCAGGAATAGGTAAAAATTCAGATGGTGTCCAGATACCTCCTTTATAAAAGCCAAGGTCTGGTTTTACAGGAATCTGAAATTCTTTTGCACCACGAGCTTGTTTTTGAATGAATGTTAGTCGTTTATCCATCCATTTAGTATTTACCATATGATTGATTGAATTTTTGTAATAAAAAGGGGCTGACTACAAATGTAACCAACCCCCTGAATAGGAAATTAACAAAAAATGCAAAAAAATTAGTCGAATGCTAGAACTTCTTTATTTAGAAGTTGCTCAACTTGAATAGTAGCGCAGTAGCTACCAGCATCCAAACGCAAATCACCATGTTGTGGGTGAATTACATTGGTTCCGTCTTGAAGAACACGAAAGAAGATAACATCACCAACGATGTCTTTTCTAACAATGCCTTCCATTACTGGTTGATCCAACATGTGTTTAGTTGGTGAACCAGGAGTTAGAACCAATTGTCCAACTTCATTTTGGGTTAGATACCCGATTGCTTCAGTAGTCATAATAACAATATTTAGCTAAATTATAAAAAAATGATCATCTCTGTTCTTGCATGAAGTTGAAATACTCTTCAACTGTAAGAGGTCGTTTCTCATCCAAAAGCTGAGAGTCAGGTAGCAATTTAAAAATCATTACTTCACCATGACGATAGATTGAATCGAATTTATTCACATAGGTTCTTGCTCTAGTAGCAATTGCTTCCAAAACATTAAATCGCCCAGGCTTGCAGTAATCAGCTTCGGAATTCACCATCAGGTGATAAACTTTTGGCTTACCATCTTCAATCTGAGATGTACAAAAACAACGTACAGCGTAAATAAAATCAAATGCTACATTAGCATCTGGGAAAATAGACTTGATTGGTTTACGTACTAGATAATAGTTGTTTAGCATAGTACCTGCCTCAAGGGCAATAGTATTTCCATCTACATCTTGAACCATTCTAGCTGGCTCTGCACGCTGCTTTGTAATAACAGACTTAGCCTGCATTACTTCTGCATCTGAAAACAACAAGGACAAAGGTAAAGAATTAAAAACGACTCGACGCTTGTTTACGTCTTTGATGTTTTCAAAATCTCCCATAGTAAATGGATTAATAGAACTCCAATTTGCATCAAAATGTTCCTTATTGTTCGAATAGAACATTGGATAATCGGTTTTGAAATCTTTGAAGTCTTCCTTGTAGACAGCTTTTACGATTTTACATGACGTTTCAAAGTCAAAATGAAAATTGTCCAAATAAATACCTTGTGCCATTATAATAGATTTATGAATTTTGCCTGTGCCATCAGCTCGGCTAAGTGATTAATTTTGATCTGTGCTAAAAAGAAAAATGTCATATACTCAAGTACTCTGCTTTCTAGTGAGTCTTCTTGAATATGTAACAACTTCTTAAATTCTGTATTTGTCATGTAAATATAATTTTTTGAGTGCATCTAGTAGTTGGTTCCTCTAAATGCTTTAATTCCATGAAATCAATAAAGTTTTTAGAAATAGAAAAAGAGCTAGTATACACAATATGTACGATTTTCATAGTGTTGTTTTAAACCAATAGCCTAATGCTATAAATAGACAAAATAGAATGATTATCCACCCTGCGCTAAAACCATGAAATTCATGTTTAGTCTGCTCTGGATCAAACCCTGCATCAAAAGCAAGGTAATTGAGTTCATTCTTATGTTTGTCGTTGTAGGTTACGTTAAGGCTATTATACATAACCCATATGATAATCATTGCAAGTACTGCAAGTGCTGGACTCATGGTTTTATTTTTAATTCTGAATTAGTGTTTTTACTATCTACTATCATCAAAGTAAGCTCTACTTTATTAGCTTTTGAAAATATTTTACAAAAAGCAATAAAAGAATCTTTATTAGCTACATCATACAAAGCAAACTGTTGAGTGCTTGCTTTAGTGTATATAGCATATTCTTTTTTAAATTTTGTAAGATCTGATCCTGTTACAAGTATTGTGTATTCTGTTTTCATACATGAAAATATTCAGGTAAATCTGTCTGTAAGGATTGGAAATCCTGACTGGCAATCTGATCTAAAGATCTGATAGTACAAATAGGTTCAGAATTCGGCTTTCCTTGTGTAATCACCAAACTCCTGTAATTTTTGATAAAATTACTGTCAGACAAATGCTTCGCGTTTGTCAGAGTAGTATGATATTAATTGATTTTTTATCAAATGTATGCCTTACATAAAAATTAGAAGCTCCTAATCCAAATCCAATATTTTTATGGTTTGCAAAACTAAAATAATTTGAATTGTGATATATTCTCATAATTTCTGATTTATATAATAAAAATAAAAAAGCAAGCATTCTAATTACTTGCATAATTAAAAAGCCAGCCTACCCTCAAGCAGACTGGCACAACACTAATTAATAAAATTACTAACTGGGATTGTATTTACTGTCGTAATTCGGCCTACGACTGCCTTAATAAGAAAACAAATTTTGTTGCCCCTTTAAACATTCCTTAATGTTTTGAAGTAAAAGCTTTTTATCATCTGGATAACAATACCCATATGCTTGAGCACCTTTCAAAGTATCTTTACAGATTACTTTTTGATTTGCTACATCTTTTACTTCCACAGTACAATTCATTGGTAGAATGTAATGGTCTTGCATGTTAGGATTGAAAGGAGATTTTTCTGTGTATTTTTTACCTAATGTCTGTACGGCTGAAAGTTTTGCAATAATGATTTTCTCATTAATTACTTCTTCACCTGTAATAGACTTAGTTCCATGAATATACACAATTTGGCATGTTCTAGTACTCATAATCCAAAAAGTTATCGAGTTGCCATTCATATTCATTCAACTGTTCTTCTTCAGATTCAGTTAAGTTAATTTCTGGTTCCTCGGTTTGCAATAATAAATCAAAATCAGTCCATTCCGCCATCTTCTTGAGTTTTAAAGTTGAAAATATCACCAGAAGAATACTTCTTTTTTAGCTAATATAATTGCTTTAGATTTTATGATCCAAAAGCAGTTTTCATAGCTTCCTCGAATGTTATTCCTTGTAGATCAGCCATATGTCTTGCATAAATCATCTGTCGATGAAATTTCATTACCATATTTTTGATTTTTTCTTTTGGTGGAGTAGTCATTGGAGGATCAGTTGCAAAAGGTGTTTTTTCAAATTCCTCTACGCATTGTTCATCTGTTAGAGCCATCCACCATTCATTGGCAATTTCGTACTTAGTTTTAAATTTTGGTATCATTGTCTTCTTGTTCATATATCCACATAGTTTGCACTAATCTGTAGATTTGAGTATTAAAAATGTTATCTAATGATTCTTTAGATGGTTCAATTACAAAAGTAGGAGCAATATGCTTATCAAACATAGCTCTTTTCTCTGTTTCACTTAAAGAATCAAACCAAGTTTCCCATTCTTTTTGAAATCTAGGTATCATAGTAAATTAATTTGCATCAGAAATATAAGTATCGTCAGCTTTCAATGCGTGAAACTTTTCTGGTTCTTTTAGAAATGTTTTTGGGTATACGAAATAATTCATTTGTGGATTACGTACATATACTTTCTTTTCAGTTTTCATGTTTTATAAATTGATGACATAATGTCAGATATATTAATGACAATATGTCAGGTGGTATAAATTATTTTTGTTTTCCTACTAAAAAGTCAGGAATATGATAATTTGGGTAGAAGTTAAAAAGGGGAAATAGTCAAGAGCTGATATAGTATATCTTAATACCCTCTCCTACTCTACTTTTTCTGACTTACTACCTAGATTTCTTGCAGCAAAAGAATTTAAGAAAATAAATTCTCTCTTATTATCTTTTATCTTTTATCTGTAAGGCAAAATCCAGCAAAATAAGGGCTTGACGGCCTGTTTTTTACACAAATCCTTGTCACCACCGTAAGAGTTATTGTCTCCAAAACAAGGATCTTTACTTTAAAATAACGTTTATTACATGTATACAAGGATCTTTACATCTTTTTTGTAATTAAATTTGGATGTTGTAATTATAAATAGTATATTTACATTGTTAAATCACAATAAAAATTTACAATTATGGATCTTGTAACGAAGCCTAAGCAAAAATTATTTGTTAAAGCATTTTTTTCTTTATGGGTTGACATGCATGACTTAAGTTCATTGGAACATACTATTCTTATGTATTTGATGGATAATATGGATATTGCTAATGAAGTTATATTTGGTAAAGTAGAAATGGAAGAACTAGCTAAACGTATTAATTCTAGTAGACGAAGTATTGATGTAACTTTTAAGAAGCTACTTAAACGCAGTCCTACTTTAATACTACATACTAGATACTATTCTTACATTGTATGTCCTGATTTAGGTATTAAAAACAAAGACTTTGATAAGATTCAGTATCTCTTTGAAGCTTATCAGAATGAAGATGGAGAAGCTATAATGAAATGTAAAGCTTCTATTATGTCTAAAGGCAATGTTGAAATACTTAGAGAGAGTATTAAACCTATTCAAGACATGGATATGTCTAAATTTATTTAACTATAAACTACATAACTATGAACTCATCTTTGGCTAGACCTACTAATGTAATAGCATTGGATAATACTACACTATTAAGAACTAGTAGTATTTTAAAGTTTACTGGTTTGACTAAAACTTGTAAATCACGTGTATTGATGTCTGTTATTGCTAGTTGTTTTACTGACAATACAGACAAATTAGGATTTGACATTACTCAATGTCCAGATGATAAGCATGTAATCTATATCAATACTCATATGTCTGAGTATGAATCTTGGGAATTATGTAAGCAAACAGTAGATCAAATAGGCTATCATCCTGAAAATCTACATTTTTATGATTTAATACTTACTAGAGGAGCTGTTGCTAGAAATGCAATTGAAGAAATTTTAACTGCATATCCTACATATCTTTTAATAATAGATGGACTAGCTGACATATTGACAATATCAAATAATCCTAATGTAGATAAAAAATTAGTTGACTGGTTATTCTCTTTAACAATAGAAAATAACTGTGCTACTATAGTAAGTACTTATACTAATTCAGACTTTGTTCTAAATGATTTTGTAGATCAAAAGTCTTTTTCTACATTAACTGTAGAGAGAAATAAAGATGAATTTACTTTAAGTAGTGATTTATCAAAAACTACTATAGACTTTATTTGGACACCTGATGGTTTAAGAGTAAAAAATAAGTAAGATGGAGATTACACACCCAGAAAATGTTGATTTGTATTATCATGAATTTATTATTATAGATACTACAGAACATGGTTATTTCTTTACTTATTGCAGCATATTGAATGTAATACATAAGTTGGAATTAAATAGCTCTGATTTACATTACTATGCTTATGTATATGGAAACTATGCTCAAGGTGTAGTATTCAGTAATAGTAAAGCTTTAAAAGAAGAGATAGCTAAAGTATCAAAGAAAAATATAGGAGCATTTACTGACTCTATAAAGAATCTACAAGCTAAAAAAGTTATTATAAAACTAGCTCCTAATACTTATAGATTGAATGATGATAAAGGAAAAATATCTAGTAATAACTCACATAAAGCTGTATTTGAAATTTTGTTTAAAGAAAAGTAAATAATATTGGAATTATATAATTATTTGAACCTTTTACATATATATAAGGTGTACTTTCAATTAATGAGAATACACCTTATATATTATATTATTCTACTGTCATATCCAATGGAAATCCTGCCTCTTCCCATACATTTAAAAAATAGTGAGTATTGAATGACCATTTGATCCAGGCATACTCAACTTCTCCAGTAGTATCATTTTTTCTAAATTGTACTTCTTTTTGAAGATATTTATTTAGAAAAGCTGAGTCTCCTTTGATTTTTACCAAGTAATCGAACTCAAAATGTCCTGATTTTCTAGCAAGATGCTCAGAAATTGGAATATTATGGCCTCCGATTACACTTGAAATATGTCCTTGCATTCTATCCAAAGATAGATTTGCTACACCTGTTTCAGCGCGAATAAAATCTACATGAGCAACTCCGATGTTTTCAGTAGTTTTGTAAATAGGATAACCATCCTTTGAAGTGAATTTAATCTCGAAATTCATGTTATATGTTTTAGTGGTTAATAATGGTATCCAGTGTAAGAATCGAACTTACTCATACGTCGTTTCTATGTTTCAACGTAGATTACCCCTAGGACTGGATAAAAAGAGTAAACCACCCATCAGTCTGAGTGGTCTACTTTAGTTAGGAAAATGGATTATCCCCAGCGTTTGCGTTTTCCAAAGCTTCTTTAGGATTTGAAGATCGAGTGTCGATGATCTTTGCACTAGGCAATTGCTTTAGTGTTGCAAGATAATCTGATACTCCTACAACTGGCAATGCAGACAACTGATATTGAGTACCGTAAACTGGATCTACTCCAGATTGTACAGCAGTCAATAGTGTATAGCCTTCCGTAGATAGGTTAATACGTGCTGCAACAGTTCCGTCTACAACCAAACAGTTTCCAGGAAGTTCACCCTTTACAACGGATAGCTGTACTGGATAAACTTTGTTCTTGTTCATCTCGTAAGACGAACCATCTTTCTTCTTGGATTTCGCATTAAGCTGACGACATGTCACAATTGAAATAAATTCCATAGTAATGTATGTTAAGAATGTTAATAATCAAATTGAATGCTATACCTTATATATAGGTATAAGAATAAGAGTAGAAAAAAGAGCAAGCTAAGGATTTACTGTATTCCATACCTTCATTATCGGCACAATGCCAAGGCTCGCTCATAATAATAACCAAACTTTACAAACCATAACCAGATTCCCATACGCTTTATCGAAATACAAGTGTAAATCAAAATTGGGTAGGGGAACCTCGATAGCTAGAAAATGTCGACGGCGAAGCCGGTTGTATACTATACCCATATACATATCTATAATTTTCATACCATAGGGGGTATATTAAAAATACTTTTATTGCTATATAAATTGATCAAACATTTTTTTCTAAAAATTTTTTTGAGAAACTAAAATATAAGTTATACCTTGCGTCTTGTAAAAATTACAGTATGACTAAATTACAAGAAAGAATTGATGACACACAATGTCCGATAGAAGAAGATGATCCTACTGAAGAATTTGAAAAAATTGCAAAAGATGAAGAAGACTAAAATTATTCGAGTTTACTTTGATATTATAAGCTCTCCTGAGTTTGTTGAATCTCTTGAGTTTACTAAAGAGCAGATCTATCAAACTCTACCTGTATTTGAGGATGATGAGGAGGTTACTAATATACTCCTGAATAAATTGAATATTATAATGGAAGAAGAGAAGCAAATTATAGAACTCTTAAATGTTGAAAATCAAGATTTCGAATCTTAAACAGATCCAAAATGTGGAAACTCACAGCAGTAAATAAGATTGGAAGAGGGTTATTAGAACTGCATTTAGATAGGTTAGATAAAGTAGCAAATAATTATCACATGCCTGCTCGTACTAATTATGATCATCTTATTCATGTTGTTTCTATATTAACTGAGAATAAGGATATGATTGATAAGCTTACGTTGATATGTAAGAAGCGAGTACAGGTAGTTACTGAATAGTATTTAACAATTAAAAATAACAAGAATGAAAATTTTATCTGGTGCACTTTTAGGTTTAGTTATTGGTTTGCTTATTATGGCTAAGTGTAATCGTACACAAGTTATTGGTAAAGTAGATACAGTAACAGTAACTAAAGACTCTTTGGTTTATGTACTTAAGGATACAGTTATTACTAAGTATGTGAAACTGAAGTATAAGACTATTGATACGAATTATGTTTTTATTGTTGACTCTATACAAGGTAAGACAGATACTTTCTTAAAGAAAGAGCCTGTGTATACTATGGTAGTTCCTTATCAAGATACTGTAGTTAGAATTTCTGATACTATTACACTATCTGGTAAGATTGAATCTATGAAAAGAAAGATTGATTGGGTAAGAGTTCCTTTTGTATATAGAGATTCTACTATTACTAAGACAGTTGAAGTACCTGCTAAAGGTAAAGATGTGTTTAGTATTTATGGTGGTATTAACTCTGTATATAATCCTTCTGTTGGTATTCAGCTACAGAATAGGCATAACATTGGAGTATCTGCTGGCTATCAGTTTGGTACTAAAGTTATGGAAGCAAGACTTTACTTACCTTTATTTAAGATTAAGAAATGAATTGGTTTGGTAAAATAATGATGATAGCTATCAACTTTGTACTTGCTAGTATGGTTAGATTAGCTATCTATATAGTAACAGGAAAAGATTATAAAACTTTAGGTAAAATTATTGTATTACTTTTCTTTATCCTTGCTATAGTATCTATAAGACACGAAGAAAAGCAATCTTCTTAATAAGACGGTCTTTCAAAAATAAATTTTCAAAAGCATGTTCGAATTAAATCTACTTACTGGAAAAACTGGATCAGAAGCTAAAGAGCCATTAGAAATTGATGAGCAAGGTTTTTGGATTCAGTTTTTTAATTTATTGATAGCTAAAGGTAACTACTCTATGCGACCAAAACATGTTGCTTTTATGGCTTGGATAATGTCAAGAGAAGATCCAGATAAATGTTGGTTTTCTTCACCTAATGTAGCGGAGGTTATTGAAGGTTTTAAGATACATAGAACTGAGATTAGTTATTTTAAACCTTTTTTGACTGATATAGGTCTTATTGTGAATGTAGAAAACCCTGTACCTGGAAATAAAACTAGACCACATAAGACACTGTTACAGATAAAGAAATTGATACAGAATCAAGCTGTTTCTTTTACTTTTACTATGGAACTCAAAGTTAAGAAAGATGGTAAAAAAGCTAGTACAGCAGATAGCAGAGCAGGAGCAGTTTCCAATTAAGGAACTAGAGAATATAATTTTAGGTATAGAAGATAGCTTAGAACAAGGCTTAAAACATCCTGAATTATATTCTTATGTTATGTTACCTAATTTACTTACCTTTAAGCCAACAAAGAAGACATTTTATTTATTTTCATTCCTTTGTTCAGGAGAACAAAAAGAAAAATTACAAGAAGCTTATGAAAGGAAGTTCAGAATCAATTCGGGATTACGCAGAGAATCACTTTCCCGATCCAAATCAGCAAAGAAGCTTTTACATAACCGAACAGCACCGGTCGGCGACTCCAGTACCTTTAATAGATCTAAACCGAAAGAGTTACTGGGAACTGAACGAGACGAAGATTGAAGACTATAATAATAATCTAACTACACTAGATGAACAGTATAGTTCTATCCTACCTTTGTCTTCTGTTATTGTAAGAATGTACCACATTGTACCTGAAAAGACTAAAGCTGGTTTAATCATAGAACCTAAAATTTCTATGAAAGAAGTTACTCAGAATGGTATTGGTGTAAGACAAACTATGGAATCTCCTTGGCCTTTTACCAGAAAAGGAGTTGTAGTAGCTAAACCAACTTATGATTGTGGTTTCCAAGTAGGAGATGTAGTTCAAGTTACTCAAGATTCTATTATGGCTATTAAACCTTCTGTAGATCATCCACCTCACTTAGAGTATGGATATACCAATACAGATTGGTTAGATTTTGAGCCACCTACTTCACCTGACAATCCACATTTTGGATATTTGCAATTGAATCCTACTAGACAGATTGTTGCAGTCCTGTCAAACGCGAAGCCTTTGACTGTGAAAGATAAAGAATAAGTAATTTCTTAACTCTTTATAAACTCTATAGCTATGGGTATCTCTGAAGATTTGACTAAAGCATCTTGCTACACCATCAACATTGGTGAACTAATGCAAGAATTGTCTACTTCTACTATCATTGAAGATGACAAAGTTGTTATTACTCCTGTTCACATTACTGAACTACTCAATCTTTTGGTAGCTAAAATCACCGAAACTTTGAAAGAATGTGAAGGAAAAGATTTTATTGTTCGTCTGCCTAACACTTTCTTGTACAAGACTATTGTAGAACTTGTAAAAGTATTGGGTATCGAATTTAAGTACGAATTCGTATAATTTTTCTTTAAAAAATTTTTAATTAATTCGCTGTTACTTCTGATAAAAAGGAGGTAACAGCTTTTTAACTTAAAGCTATGTATAAGATATTAAGTAATCTAACTAAAGAGTCTGTTCTTGCCTATATAAAATGGATGTATCTTAAAGTTATTGGAGATGCTTCTATTACTAATACCAAAGAAGTACTAGATAGAGTTAAGACCTGTAAAGATTGTTTTGAAGCAGGTAAATGTACTTTCTGTGGTTGTAATTTTGAAGGTATTCTTACATCAAGAAAAGACTGTGAACGATGGAAGAAGTAATTAAACTTCCTTACGCAAAACTTAATTCAGTAATACCTATTGAAGTTAGTTTTGAAAGTATGATTAGCAAGATAGAAGGCAACTATATATCTGCCAAAAAGATAGATAACTTTACATACGAAGTTCACCTGAAAGTAAAAGAGGTTGTTGTTATTTCTGCAACTACTAGGTCAGGTCAAGTAATCACAAAGAAATATATACCTACATGGTAAAGCTAAATACAGATAATATAAATCATCTTGCTAATTTCTGGGAACTCAATCCTACTTTTATGTTGTATAAGCCTTTTGATGCGCTATACAAAGAAGATAAGAGTAAGGATAAAGTAGAGTCTTCTAAGGTAATGTGGTTTATTTTCTTTATGACTTATCCAGATGAAGATCTAAATATCTTCTATAGAGTAAAAGAAGAGGTTAGACGAACTATGTTGATGGAGACATTAGCACCTAAAGTGAGTGATGATATAGATACCTTATTGAGTCAATTTACTAATCTTTGTTTGACTACTGTACAAAAGACTTTAAAAGAAGAAATTGAGCAGCTAGTTAAAAGAGCTGACTTGATTAAGAATACAGAGCTTACTTTAGACAGATCTTTAATGGATGCTAATGGTAAAATGTATACAGAAAAAGGTACAGCTACTCAAATAAATTTACTACAGAAAGATTCTCTTAAGATTTATGAATCTTATGAAAAGATTAGAAATAAATTCCTAGAAGAGAAGACTGTAGCAAGAGGTAAAGCAGGTATTAAACTTACTAGAGTAGAAGAAGATGAAAACTTTTTTGATGATTAGCTTTTAGGTATGATTAATACCTGAAAGTTTTTAATTATAAGATATGAATATTTCACAACAGTTTATTACTATCAATAGACCTTTTAGAAAGCTAGTACAGCTTAAAGGTATTATTATACACTGGACTGCTAATGTAGGATCTAAAGCAGATGCTCAAGCGCATTATAGATATTTCTCTAAGAATAAAGTAAATGCTTCTGCTCATTATTTTGTAGATGATCATGAAGTAGTTCAGCTTATACCTGATGATGAAGTAGCTTGGCATATTGGTGATAAGCAAAGATTTGACAATCTACCTTATAGAAATGCATTAGTACCTAAAGGTCAAAACCCTAATGACTTTTTTATTGGTATAGAGATGTGTGTATACAAAGAAGCTAATCAACAAAAAGTATTAGAGAATACTATAGAACTAGTAAAAAATCTATTAAGTAAACATAAGTTAACTACTGATCAGGTATACAGACATTATGACATGACAGGAAAGGATTGTCCTAAAATGTTTTTACCTACTATAGTTTCTGGAGTACAGCTAGAACATGCTTGGTTAGCATTCAAGGAAAAACTAAAAGATCAAGCTACTTTTATTACACCTACTGCTACTTATAGTACAGAGACTAAAGAAGTAATAGCTAAACAAACTATATCTGAACCTAAAATTATGCAACCAATTCAGGTTCCAGTAAAAACAAAGAAATCTTTATGGAGTATAATCTGGGCATTTATTCTACGAATGTAGATTGGATTAAGATAGAAAATCTTAACTATATCTTAGATCAGTTTGAACCTCCTAAATATCATCCTGAAGATCCAAGATATAGAGAAGCTTGGAAAGCTAATAGAAAGAAACTGATAGAAGGTATTTGGGTAGAACAGTTTGGTAAGTATAGATACTGTCCAGGACGTATAGGATTTTATGCTAAATTCTGTTCTATCTTTGATACTATTAAAAAGACTAAAGCTAGGAAACAAGTAATACCATCTATAAGAGATTTAGAATGGCATTTTGCTTATTATATTACTGAATGCTTTGGTTTTTCTGGTTTTGAAGATGATGATAGATATTCAGGTGATGAGAGACTTCTGAAAGATACTTCTACTTTATCTATATCTGATTTAGCTGATATTTCTAACTCCAAAGGAAAGCTAAAAGAATACAAAAAACCAAGAGATATTCTTTTTGAATTACATGACAAGCCATTAGGTAGACCTTTATACAATAATAATACTAAGAATTTTCTCGTGGTCGGTTCTAGGGGCGGCGGGAAAGCAATGTTAGAAACTGAATATATCTATAAAGAGACTGGTTATGAGCTAATTAAGAATGCACAAGTAGGAGATAAAATATATGGATCTGATGGCAATTTGACTACAATAACTGGAGTATACCCACAAGGTATTACTGATGTTTATGAGGTAGAATTTAAAGATGGTAGGAAATGTTATACAAATCCTGAGCATTTATGGACAGTAAATAAAAATAATAAAGTTATATCTACAATAGATATGCTTGAAAAAGGATATAAATATGCTCATAAAAGATCGGGATTTACTTATAGATATAAAGTAAAACAAAATAAACCAGTAAATTATCCAAAACAAGAATTGCCAATAGACCCTTATATTTTGGGATACTTATTAGGAAATGGTGCTTTAACAAGTTCTACTCCTAAAGTAGCCACTAGTGAAATGGAAGTTTTAGAACGTTTTAAAAATTCTTTTCCTGACTACGATATAGTATATGATAAAAGTACAAATAACAACTACACTATAGTACATAGAGGAGAAAAAATTAATATAGGCACTAAGGTAAACGGAACCCCTTTATTACAACATCAAAATTTATTACACAGGGATTTAAAAGCTTTAGGATTAAATGTCGGTTGTAAAAGTAAATTTATACCAGACATTTATAAATATGCTTCTATAGATCAACGTATGGAGTTAGTAAGAGGTTTAATGGATTCTGATGGTTCTATATCAAAAGGATATGCTTCATTCAGTAGCACAAATGAAACTTTACTAAATGATTTACAAGAGGTATTAAGAAGTTTAGGTATAAAAAGTCAAAAAGGTATAGACAAAAGAACTGGCAAAGTACATGATATAAAAGGATGTATTACAACTAGAAATGATTGTTGGAGGCTTTTTATTACTACTAACTTACCTATTTTTTTTATATCAAGAAAATTAGAACGTATAACTAAAAAAAATATTAATGAATATACTTCGATTGTAAGTATTAAAAAAATGGATTATCAAGCACCTACTATATGCATTAGTGTAGATGCTAAAGATCATAATTTTTTAACCACTAATTATGTAGTTACACATAATTCTTATTTCTTTGGACTTGCACTAGCATTATATGAGCTAGTATTTGATTCCAAGAAGTATGCAGATCAAGGAAAAAGTCAAGCTACTATAGACATTGCAGCAGGTATAGGATCTAAGTCTACTGAATTAATGAAGAAACTTATTGACTCTATGCATGAGCTGAAAGTAGATCCTAAATTTGGTGTATATGGTAAAGAAGGTGATGATAAAGATATATTTGAGCCTTGTCCTTACTATAGAAATATGAAAGGAGATGGCTCTGCTAATACTTCTTGGGTACATGAAATTGCTGCATCTAAAAATGGAGTATGGAAGAAGCTAGGATCTGGTTCTGAAGTAAATCATAAAATATATTCTACTAATAAGAAAGGTGGTGCTCAAGAAGGTGCAGGTGGACGTAGAAACGTTATTCTATACGAAGAGGTAGGTTTGATGCAATTGCTTATAGAAGCCTGGACATCTAACACTGCGGTAGTAACTACAGATGGTGAACAGTTTGGTATTCAAGTAGGTATTGGTACTTCTGGTGATTTAGAAATGGTAAGACCAGCTCAGAAGATTTTTACTCACCCTAAAGATTATAATTGTATAGAATTTGATGATCAATGCTTTTTCTTACCTGCACCTCTAACTGATAAGAGATTCAAAGATGCAGATGGTAATACAGATATACAAGCTGCTTACGAGTTCTATATAAAACGTAGAGAAGATGCAGCTAAATCATCTGATCCTAGAGTACTCTTAGCTGAAAGGATGAACTATCCACTACAGGTAGATGATATGTGGTTATCTGGTTCTACTGGATACTTACCTGTAAAAGAGGCAGAAGCAAGAGAAAAGGAACTCATAAAAGATAATTTATTTGAAAAGTTAGGCACAGCAATAGATTTATTTTATGATTCTAATACACCTACAGGAATTAACTATTCTGTAATACCTAAATCAAAGTCTAACGCTATCTTTAACTGGCCGCTACAACCTACTGAGAGTACTAAAGGAGAATTTATGATGTACATATCTCCTGAGAAATTAAAGATAAACGGACAGCTTCCACCAGATGCAGTTATTGTAACGCATGACCCTTATGTATCTGATGATCCAGTTAAAGGAGGTTCACTTGGTGTTACTTATTTTATAGTCAATCCTAAGTACCTAAGCTTTGGACTTCCTGGTTATCAGATAGCAGCTACTTATATAGGTAAACATGAAATTAGTGTAGATGGCTACAATGATATAGTATTTAAAGGTTTACATTTTTACGGATTACAAAGTAGAAATCTATGGTATGAAGCCAACCGAGGAGATAAGATTAGAGGATATGCTATTAGAAAGAATAAAGCACATCTCTTATGTTTAAGACCTCAATTTGAACAAGGACAATACCTTTTTAAAAAGAATGCTACTCAAACTGGATTTAACGTAGGAGATAGATTAGCTAAGATTACTCTATTAGATGGTCTAAGTGAAATCCTACTGAAAGAATTACCAGACGGCAAAAGAGTTATAGAGACTATACCATGTTTATTTACTGTAAAACAAATACGTCAGTATACATTAGAAGGTAACTTTGATGGAGTTTCTGCATTACTTGGCTTACCTCTTGCTATAAACGAACAAGAACATTACGCTGTTAACAGATCAGGAACTAAAGTATTGCATGGACTTACTAAACAACTAAGATATGCCCGACATTAGATATAGCTTAAAAGTAAAAGATAAGGATAAGAACCAAGACTGGTACAAAGCAGTTATGGATTCTATTGTCCCTCAACATAATACTCAATTAGATTCCTATCAGAATAGAAGGATGATTTATGCTATTATCAATAATGATATTACCTACATCCAAAAAAATATTCAGAAATTCTGCTCACCTGAAAATAGTGTATTCAAATTACCTTTTGAAGAAGATAGAGAAATTGTAGTATTCAATCCTTTATTTAAGTATTATATGTTCCTACTTGGTGAAATGCTAAAAAGAGGAACTAATTTTGATGTGCTACTCCTTGGAGATAGAGATAACAAAAGAAAAGATCAGGAACTTACTGACTTATTATCAGAGAAAGTAGAGGAGTATCTAGCTCAAGCTGTACAAGAAGTACCAGAAGAACAAAGAGTAAAGCCACAAGAACAAGATGTTACTAGCTTTAAATCTTCTATGGAAATTTTTTACTCTGATGTCTTGGAGTATTTTAAAGCTAAGTTTGACATTAAAAGAATTAAAAGCCTTTCGTTTAAGCATGTACTAGCTGCTGATATGTGTTTTATAGACATAGCAGAAAACAATGGTATTCCTGAACCTGTAGTATACAATACTTTAAATGTAGGTTTTCACAAATCACCTGATGAGAGTAAAGTAGAAAAAGGAGATTTCTGGTGGGTAAGAACTGCTGTTACTTTATCTGAAGCATATGATGACTTGATGGATAAAGTATCACAAGAAGAATTAGATAGATTAGGAACTTATACTTCTGCTACTCAAATCTCACCTAATAAAGCATGGGATGTTACTTCGAATCAGTCTAAGATGCAGATGAACTACTTGTCTGTAGAAGAAGCATATGAGCGTAGACAGTTTGATGAAAGATATATTGGGCAGAATACTGGATCTAATAACTCTAACAGACTACAATCTAGTAGGCTTTTATGGAAAACTAAATTTCAGTTTAAGGCTTTTAGAGAAGTTATTTTCCTAACGTCTATTGATGAGTATGGAGAAGTATTAACTGAAATTGTTTCTGCTGATTTTGAAATACCTAAACAGGCTGTTACTACTATTTTTACCAACAAATGGGGAAGACAGTCTAAGAAATATGAATGGATTGATGATAGAGGTAATGCTATTTATGCAGAGATTCTATGGATACCAAGAAGATATGAGTGTACTAGATATTCTGATATTATTGTAGACCGTAGAGAGGTTCCTAATCAACCTATTAATATAGACAATCCTTATGATTTTGAACTATCACTAAAAGGTAGAATATTTACCTCTTTAAATGCTGAACCTATCTCATTAGTACAAAGAGCTGTATCTACCTTGATGCAGTATATCTTTGTAAAGGATTTACAGCTTAGAGAACTTTCTAAGTATGAAGGGTTTATTAAGTCTATTGATGCTTCTAAAATACCTGACTACTTAGCACTAGATGAAAATGGTCAACCACTGTATGAAGGTGCAGATAAACTTTCAATATGGAGACACTTTAGAAGAGCACTAGGTGATAGCTACTATGACTCTAATGAAAATGCTAATGGTCTACCTGATTATCAAAAAACATCTCCTGTAAGAGCTGAAGTAGCTGGATCTATTGCTGAAATAGTAAATATGCAAAACTTATTAGATCTATTAGATAGACAAATGGGTTTAGAGATGCTTGTTCCTATTCAAGCTACTGGTATGTATTCAGCTTCATCTAATGTAACTGATAATCAAGCAGCAGTTACTTCTTCTTATACGATGACTGAAGAGTATTATCATGTACATAATGATTTGATGAAGAGTGTACTCAATGAATATTTATCTCAGTTTACTACTTACTACAAGAACTACTTTGAAGATAATCCTGATGTAGAGCAATGTTACCTAAACTACAATCTACCTGATGGCTCTAAAAAGTTATTGACAATCAAACCAGAGTATTTAGATAATGAAGGACTAGGTATTTACCTTTCTGACACTACTTACAATGAGGATTATAGAAGAACTATATTACAACTTGGATTACAGCCTTTAGCTCAGAATAGAGGAGAAGGTGTAGAAATTATATCTGAGTTGGTGATGGCTATTACTAGAGGTGAGAGTCCAGAGAAAGTACATAAGATGCTAGTTATCTCTGCTAAGAAGCAAAGAGAGCAAGCAGAAGCTATGCAGAAACAAGCTTATGAGCAGGCTACTAATCTTGAAAAAACTAAACAAGATGCTCTGGATAAACAACATGCTAACAAGCTTGAAGAAATTAATTTGATTAAAGATAGAGATGCCGAAATAGCAGCTTTAAAAACTTCTGACTTCTCACCTGACAAAGATGTTGATAAAAACGGCATTAATGATGGAGTTGAGACTATGCTTGCTGTAAAAAAGATTCAATTAGAGGAACAAAAGATAGCACAGCAAGCTAAAGCAAATAGGCAGAAGACTGCTAAGACAAAGAAGTCTTAGCTATCAGACTAATAGAACTGTTAATAAAACATCTAAAAAGTAAAACATTGTTTCATTATTTAATATAGATTTGTATGCAGAATGAATTCCTACCGGATTTTGAGATCACAGATGATCAGATTGAATCCACCGAAGCGACTCATGAGGAAGAGTTACCAGAAGGACAAGAGCAAGTACTTGATCCTAATGCGACAGCAGCTTATGAGTACTACAAAGACAAAGGCTTTCTTACAGTAGATCAAGAATTTGATGGTACTGCTGAAGGTCTACAAAATCTTTTAGATCTCCAATATACTCAAGCTATTGAGCAATTTGAATCAGACATCATTTCCAAAGCTCCTGACTTTGCCCAACCTCTTATTGACCTAGTACTTACTAAAGGCAAAGACTTTACCATTACAGAACTTAAAGAAGTATTGAATCTTGTTGATTCTTCTGTGTTTGATATAGACAACCCAGAAGATCAAGAAGCATTTATGCGTAAGGTATTGAAGGAAGATGGAGTAGATGAAGATGAAATTGAAGAGGAGATTGAAGATTTGAAGTACAGAGATAAACTAGAAAAAGCAGCTAAACGAGCTTTTGCTAAGAATCAGAATTTGGTCTCTAATACAGTTAAAGATCGTGTAGCTCAAGCTAAAGATGAAAAGAAAGAATCTGAAGAAGAACAAGCTAGAGTAATTGAAGGTTTTGTAGAAACTGTCAAGGAATTGAACTGGTCAAAAGATGTAAAAACTAAAGTAGCTACTGAATTACAATCAGGTAACTTTAGTAACAAGATTACAGCTATGATCAAAGATCCTAAAACACTTCCTTATTTAGTAGATTTTGTAAGACATTATGCTGATGGCAAACTAGATTTAGAAAGATATTCTAGGCAAGCTTTTTCTACTACTACAAAAAAAGTAGCAGATAAAATAAAAAATTACTGGTCTGGTTCTTCTGCTACAAGTAAGCAAGAAAATTATCAGACTGGAGGATTGAATTTAGAAGATTACGAATTAGAACTTTAACATTAAAATTCTTATAAATGGAACGCAGAGCGCAACTTCGCGTCAGTGAATACAAAGGCTTCGGTGGTAACTTTTTTGACAGTGCCTCACATGCTGCTTTGTTTCGTGACGACAAACCTTTTGATTTTGGAGTAATGACTTCACGTCTTTTCTCCTCTACAAGTTCTCTTGGTCTTACAAATAAGCGTTGGACTTATTTGACTATGGCTCAAGGTAACTTTCACAAACTACCTGCTGGTACTAATGATTACCAATGGTCAGTAGTAGGTGATGCTGATATTGATTTCCGTTCTACCGAATTGTTGGTAACTGGTGGATCTCAAGTTGGTAAAAACAATGCAACATTTGAAATTGCACTTGACCGCAACTGGTTGAAAACACCATGTGTGATCAAGACTGAATCTGATGATGCTCCACTGATTAACATCCTTGATGTAGCTCAACCTCTTGGTGCTGGTCACTCTTGGAAGTATACTTGTGAACTACAAGACAGCAATCCTAATACTTGGATTCCTTCTAGCTTGTTGGAAGTAGGTCGTATTTTTGTTCGGGTGTCTACTCGTGTAGCTAACGAAGAAAACGACAAATACGGTACTGATCAGTACAGCTCAATGTCTAAATTGCGCTCTATTGTAGGTCAGTATGGTAATGAAGTAACTTTTACAGACAAATTCGTTAAGCAAGAATTGGCTGCTGCTCGTACAGGTGGTGCTAACAAATCTACTTACCAAGATGGTAATGGAGGTAAGCAGTATCATGATGCATTTGGTCGTGGTTATGTATATCAGACTTCTTTGACTAAATCTGGTACTAACGAAAAGATTGAGAAAGGCTTCTTTATCACTAAAGCTGAACAACGTTTGTTGGAGCGTACTGAGAGAGACCGTGAAATGGCTTGTGAATTTGGTCGTTTGCAGATTAACAACGACATGGATTCTAAGCGTGCAATCAAAACTGCTCCAGGTTGGAGACAGCTAGTTCGTGATGGTCAATTGATGGTACACAATGGTAACTTTACTCTTGCTGACCTTTATGATTTCTTGCATCAGATTGTATTCCGTCGTCGTGGTTTCATGAATCGTAAGCCTATTCTTTGTGGTGGTACAGGTGCTATTACTTATTTGTCCAACTTGATTGCACAGAACGCATCAGTATTCCAAACATTGGAGCCAGGTTTTGCACTTCGTTCTAATCCAGAACCAACTGGAGTACACCAATACGAAAAAGAATTTGGTTTCCAATTCACTCGTATTAAGTTCCCTAACGGCATTGATGTACAAATCATGTATGATCCTTCTAAGGATGATGATCAATTGTACAAAGAAAAAGCTCCAGGTTCTTACCTTCCAAAAGAGTCATTCAACATTGACATTATGGAATTTGGTAAGTCTGAAAACGCTGACGAAAATGCATCAGGTGAAAACATCTTCATGGCTGTAGAAGACATGGCAGATTACTATTACTCTGTAGCTAACGCAATTGACTTCAAAAATGGTGTTGTACGTGATGGTTCTAACGTGTACCGTGATGGCAAAACTTTGTCAATTAAGCGTGAATTGTCGGGTAGTTTGGGGGCATGGGACATTTCTTCATGTGGAAAAATAGTCTGGGAATAATTCTGTGGGATTAATGTAAGAAACATTTGGAAATAAGAAAGCCATAGTTTATCTTTGTAAAAAATTATAGACTATGGCACATTACAATGCTATTTCCGAAAAAGTCAAATTGAGTCTGATTGATCAGATTCTTTGTCTTCATCAAGAAAAAACCTCATTAAGAACGATTAGTGAGATTGTAGGTATCTCAAGACCAGTTATTAAAACTTGGTTAAAAGAAAAAGGAGTTGAGTTCACTAGACCTAAACCTAGAGTAATTCCTGAAGAAGTTGCATTACAAGTAGTGGAACTTACAAAGGAAGGACTTAGTATAGTTGACATTGCTAAAAGACTTAAAGTAAGTAATTCTTATGTAGAGAAAATGCAGCGTAAACATAAGGTATGGGTTCGAGTAAAAACTGAAATTACTACTCAAATTAGATTTCAAATCTACGATCTCTATGAGCAAGGGTTATCAGCAGCTAAAGTAGCTAAACAACTTGATATTGGTAAACCTACTGTATTGAAATATCTACCTGAAGATATGAAAAGAGAACAGGCAGATTATAATACTTACACTTGCGATTATCATTATTTTGATAATATTGATACCCAAGACAAGGCTTATTTTCTTGGACTCTTCTATGCAGATGGTTATAACTGCCAGCAAAAAACTTACATAAAGTTAGGATTTGCTGAAGGAGATAGCCCACTTCTTTATAAATTTAAAGAAGCTATTGGTGCTACACATACTATAGGCATTAGAACTAGAGAGAATGAGAATCATCAGGATTTCTATACTATGACTATATGCAGTCCTATTTTGTGTGATGCATTAGCTAAGTGGGGTTGTGTACAAAACAAAACACATATCCTAGAACATATTCCTGATATTGATCCTAATTTGATTAGACACTTTATCAGAGGATATTATGATGGTGATGGTTCTGTCTGGTATACAGGAGGTAGACCCAATATAAGTTTTACTGGTAACAAACCTTTTTTACTTGAAGTACAACAAGTTTTGATACACCATTTAGGTTTAACTGAAACTTCTATTTACATCCGTCATAAAGACAGAGATAATGAAATAGGAGATTTAAGATACTCAAATGGTAGTGTTAAAAAAATTCTTGAGTTTCTTTATTCTGACTGTAATTACTTCTCAGAAAGAAAGAGAGATAACTTTAAGGAACTTATAGAATCTGACGATATGAATTTTGATACTGAAGATTCTACAATTCCTGAAGAAGTATTTTTAGAATAACATTTTTTCAAAAATCGAAACGAGCTAAGATCATGGCTGAGAAAATTTATGTAGTGTCTGTATTTAGACAGTCTGCTCAAGGTAGACACAATTATGAGTTTGTTGCTGACAATGGTACTTCAATACCTACTAACAGAACAAAAGCAAGAGGGGCTACTCCTTGTTTTACTTTCCAAAGAGAAGGTACTAAGTTGATTACTGGACTTGAGGAAATGGTTCCTAATGATTTCTTTGATAAAGACAAAGAAGAACTAGGACTAGATGATACTTGGGCTTCAACTTGGGATACTACTATTCGAGGAGCTAAAAACATTACAAAGCAAACCTATCTTGAAATTCTGGATAAAGTATCAAGAGGTACTTATACTGTACATGTTACTACTCCGACAATGGCTCAAGCTTATTCGGATATTAACTTGATGAAGAATTTGTCTAATAAGACTTATTTGGAAGGCTTTAAAATTTACCTACAAGAAGGTACTAATGTTTTTTCTTCTGATACTTCACGAGGTAGATTAGCAATTCAATTATGTAAAACACATAGTATGATTGCTAATTCTGCTGATGATGTAAATCCTGATTTGCATGAATTTTACATTGCAGAAGAAGAAGAAGCTATTAAGGATAAAGTAACTAAGAGAAACTTCATTCTTACTGGTACTTACAATCTAGGTAAGTTGATGAGAGAATATCCTACGTTCGTTCAGTATCAAGTTGCTGTTTACCTTCGCCTTATTAAAGGAGATGTGTCTAGTAGCTTTGTAGAATCTACCATCCAGGATTATGTCATGGATGAGAAGAAAAACGATAACGGTACACAAGCAGAACGTATTACTAAGTTTAATGAGGTAATGGATATTCTAACTAAAGAACCAAATAGACTTAAGATTAAATATCTTATTGCACAGGCTTTGAATACTAATGTCTTTATTAACTCAGGTGGTGCTATTATTTGGAGAAGCCAAAAAGATGTTGACAATTTGTATAATCTAGGTAAGTCAACTCAGAAAATTGAAGGAACTTTTATGCAAGAGTTTGAAGCATTTAATCCTAAGAAAGCTGATTCTGAAAACCTATATTACAAGTTGATAAGTGAATTGAAACAAAAAGATGTTAAATGCGAGTAGAAGATCTTCATCTCAAATTAGACTTAGAGTGGAATAGACAGTCTAATAATCATAGAAAGTATCTGACTGATCCAGAAAAGGATGAGATTCTTAATAAGGCTATATTTGAGTATGTGGAGATGTTCTTACATGGAGAGAATAAAAATCTCTATGATCTTGGATTTGAAGTTACTCAGCAACGAATAGATATGTTGCAGACTTTAGTTAGATCTTTTCCTGAACAACCATTTATGAAGGCGGAAAAGCTATCAAATGATATTTATCAAATTGACCTAACTAAAACTGCTGTTCCTTGTAAATCTGCTGTAGCTTGTAAGTTTACTATAAGAGATTGTGACTTACAAATTATAGGAGACTGGGAACAACATCAAGAACTTTTTTCTGGACAAATTAACTTTCATAGAAAAAGTTCTAAGAAATGGCAAAGAGCTATTATTGCACAGAGGAACGATAAACTATATATCTATACAGATAATGAGTTTATTCCTGAAGATTGTTTCTTAACTTACATCAAAATTCCTGATCAAGTGTGTTTAGGTACTTATGTTGCTTTTGAAAATAAAGATAATGTAAATGCACCAAACAAACCTAAGTCAGATACAGATCTACCTGATGATTATATCAATGTAGTGGTTGCAATTGCTGTACAGGAATTAAATAGACGGTATAGTAATTTTAACGAATTGAGTGTATCACAACAAAAAATAAAAGAGCTACTGTAGCTTCTAAAAATTTACAACAATGGCTAATAAAAAAACTAACAAGCCCTATCAGGAATACTTCATTGTAGCTTCTGGTAATCAAGGGCTTCGCAACTCTGGTAACATCCAGACAACTGGTTCTTCTGTAAACTTGACTAACGGACAACTAGGAGTAATTAACCCACTTTCAGGTGCTTACTTGTCAGGTGGTGAAACTACTTCAGCAGTTAACCGTATTCGTGTAGTACAAGGAACTCCTAAATCTTCTGATTTTAGCCGTAACCTTGGCTGGAATGGTATTGAAACTCAAGCTTTCATGGCTACTCCTGACATCTTTTACGATCAGATTCAGCAAGTATCTACTAAGCTTCCTGTAATTGATTTGCACAGCTCTATTAGCTACACAGGACTTTCTACTCCAGTAAACGGAAACCGTTATGCTTTGAACTTGACTTACCGTTCAGTTCGTAAAGACAACACTTACGGTTCTGCTGTAGATCGTTACACTGTAGGTTTTACTGCTCCAGATTCATTCACTGGACTTACTTCAGCTACTAGCCACATTCTTGGTAACATTGCTTACAATGCAAATAAGGTATCTATTGCTAACACAATTATGCCTACTTACCAGAATAAAGGTCAGCGTCGTCATCATGTAGTGTTTGGTATTAATATCAGTGGTTCTGCTACTGGTACTGCAATTGGTGCTTTGACTGCTGGTACTTCAGTTAACTTTTCTACTGATGGTACTTCTAGCATGGCTGTAGTGATGACTAAAGGGATGATTCAGACTATCAACAACTGGATTGCTAACTCTGCTTCAATTACAGCTTCTTCTAAGATTGTAAACATTAACCCAGCAACAGCACACAGCCAAAGCATTGATGCTATTGTAGTAATGGGATTGGATCACACTTTTGCTAATGCATACGATGACATCGCACAAGTTAAAGTAGATATTTCTTCTACTACTCTTAGCTGGCCTGATGGAACCTTTACTGAAACTCGTCTTGCTAATGCTCGTGAAGCAGAAGGAAATGGACGTGCACTAGGTATCTGGTTCAAAGAACGTGCTCAAATGCAACGTGGTAATCTTCAATTGACTGGATTTGCTGACGAATTGTTGCTAGATCCTGAATACATTGATGAGACTATCAGCTATACTGTAACTGCAATCGACTATTTGACAGGATCAGCTAACTATGATGATGATCACCACCAGAACGTACGAGTTTGGATTTTGCTACCTGCAACTGACGACTCTGGTTCTGCTACTGCATCTGGTGGTATTACAGTAACTACTTCTGCAACTACAACAGTAACCAACCTTAACACTATCCTTGGTGCATGGTTGATCAAATGCCTACCTTACAAAGTGAATGGTAGTGCTACGACAAGTACTATTTTTGTCTAACCGTCTTCTTTCTGAGGGGAAGTATATTACTTCCCCTTAACTTCAAAAATCTAATTAAAATGGCTGATTTCTTTTTCAGAAAAAATAGTTTTAGCAAGAAGCGGATTAAGAGCATTATGGGCTTTGGTGATGGTGGTTCTAACTCCAATTATGACTATTCAGTAAGTGTTAAAGATACTTTGTACAATGATGGGGTTCTTACTACTACTCTTACTGCTGATACTTCTTTCCTTACTGTAGGTACAGAATGCTTGCTTGGATATAAGACAGGAGTTAACATGAACGTAACTACTGATACTATTATTCCAGTTGCTATGATTGGTACTAAGAAGTGTTTGATCACTCGTATTGTAGTAGGTAATGCTTCTATTAGCTTGACTACTGCTGCTGGTGGTGTTTACACTGCTGCTTCTAAAGGTGGTACTGCTGTAGTAGCTGCATCACAAGCATATACTGCACTTACTACTTCTGCTAAAGCTTTGAACCTTACACTTGCTGTTAATGAGCAGTATAGTGTTTCTAACTTATATTTTGCTTTGACTACAGCTCAAGGAGCAGCAGCAACAGCAGACATTTATGTTTTTGGTATTATAATGCCTTAATACGTATCATGAAAGATTATCGCTTGATTAAAAGTGGAGTTCGAAATAAGCCTGTACAAGGACAGAGCTATGGTGGAACTAATGACAATTTTGACTATACTCTAGGCTTGTTTGATATTATCAATGAAGGCTTAGATCAAGGTTCTATAAAATCTACTATTATTGAACGATATGCAGCAGCTAATGATGTATATGTAGTAGGTGGTGGAGATATTATAGCCGTAAAGCAAACAGGCTCTTGCAGTATACTAGTACCTGAAAAAAGTGAACTACTTAAGTTTACAATAAATGGAGGGGCTTCTGACTTAATAGCAGGAGAATACCTAGTTGTCATTAATACCATGATCTACAATACCAATGTACAGACATTTCAACCTCCACTTTTACAAGTGTTAAACACTACAGCTCAAGCAGTAGGTGGTGCTTCTACAAGTTTTCCTTTTATTTATAATCAATCTCCTAGTCCACAAATGCAGATAGTTGCTATAGGATCAGGAGACATTACTTTAAAAATAACAGGTTTGGATGCATTCCTGTATTGGACTATCATAGGGTGTTACTAAATAGAAAACAATGAGACTATTGTTAATTATATTACTGTTTCCTTTTTTCTTACAAGGTCAAACAGTATCAAGAAAATTTCATGGTTCTTTTAATATAGCTTCTTCTAGTAGAGTAGGAGTAACTAATAAATTTCTCTTTACTGGTTTTTTCAATAATACCAACGCACAATACAGTGCTTCTCAGGTAGCTGTAGGTTATAAGATTTTTTTACTATCTGGCACTAAGTATTACAAACTCCATATTGATTCTATATTATCTGTAAGTGCTAATTTAATTAGTTGTCGTGTTATAGATTCTACATCAACACTTACTATTATACCTCCTGTTAATTCTGTAATATATAGGTATACTTCAGTAAGACGATTAGGTATAGCTGCTGATGGTGCTCCTAATGCTACTAATTTAGCTATTTTAAATGATGCCATTATACGATTAGATTCTTTATCTACTGCATCTTCAACTTCAGCAAATTATAATGGTAATAGAACTATAACTGGATCATTGCTCAATGGTCAAAATATGGGTACTACTACAACAGTACAAGATTTCTTAGATCAAGTATTTTTTCCTTCTTCTCCTATTACTTTAGGATTAACAACTACTTATGGTGGTACTACAGCACAGACTATTACAACTGAATTAATGTCTGGTTCTGGTGCAGTTTCGTTAGTATTAAACTGGTCTGCTTTTAGACCTACTAATGCTACAGCAGTTGCTAGTTTTACAGTCAATGGAGTAAATACATCTACTAACCCAGCAGCAGGAGCTACAGCAACAGGTACTCAAAACACAACTACTACAAGAAACGTAGATGCTACTTTTAGTTCTTTATGTACTACAGCAGATGGAAAAGGATCTGGAGCTTCTACTAGTTTATTATGGAGAGCAAAAAAATACTGGGGATATAATATAGGTACTCCTACATCTGCTCAGATTATATCTACTACAGGAGGTTCATCTGAATTTTCTACAGTAGCAGCTAAAGGAGGGTTTTCTGTATCTATTGGAGTAGGAACACCTTCTAATGTGTATTATGCTTATCCTACTTCTTTTGGAGTTCTTACTTCAATTATAGTATCAGGTTTAGAATCTATAGGAGCATTTACTAGATCTACAGTATCAGTAACTAATGCTTCTGGATATGTTCAAAATTACTATGTATATACTAGTAATAATACTTTTTCTAATACTGCATTTATTTTTACTAGTGTAAATTAAAAGAAAATGAGACTATTACTATCTATTATATTTTTAGCTTTTACTTTATCACTTTCTGCTCAAGTTAACGTAGCAGGATATATTCAAACTATTGGAGGAGGTACTTATCCTACTCACATGGACTCTTTAGCTAGAGGAGGTTTTAGGTCTGTTGCAGATACTACAGAAAGAAATAATATACCTACTCTAAGAAGAAAAGTAGGTATGTTTGTATTTGTCAATTCTAATAACCTATTATATAGATTATCTGCTTTACCTAATACTTGGGTAGTATTTAGTACTGATTTAACTCCTTATTTACTAAAGACAGATACTACAGCTTTTTTAGCTAATTACGCATCTACACCTGGTTGGGGATTGCTAAAAAGCAGCAAAACAATTCGCATCGATTCAGTTTTGGCGGCCTCACGGGCTTATGTTAGGACGCAAATTACAAATTTAAACTTAGGTACTACATACTTTCCTTTGCTTGGTGGAACTTTGACTGGCACAGGTGGTGCTGGTTTTTACGGTCTTCCTTCTCAATCAGCCAATCCGAGTGCACCATCTAGTGGCTTGCGTATTTTCGCAAATGCCGCAAGTGCCCTAGGTGTCAAAAACGCATCTGGTCGTACGTATATCTTGTCAGAAGCGAACACGGCAGATCGCACATATACTTTACCAGATGCAACTGGAACGTTTGCATTGACATCAAACCTAACATCGTACATACTTAAAACAGATACGACCACAATGTTGGCAATCTATCCCAGCACATTCGGATGGGGAACAATCAAGGGAACTAAAACAGTTAGAGTTGACTCTGCCCTTGTTGCATCTCAAGCTTATGTTAGGACGTCAATTACAAATCTCAATCTTGGGGCAACATATTATCCTAAAACAGGTGGATTTATAATTGGAACAGGAGGCACAGGATTCTTTGGAATGATAAGTCAATCAGCAAATCCAACTACTTTTCCAAGTTCGATGGCTTTATTTGCAAACTCTTCCAACGTTTTTTCAGTAAAAAATGGTGCGGGATTGACTTATAGCTTTCCGCATTCTAATACAGCGGATAGGGCTTATACTTTACCAGATGCTAGTGGAACTATCGCTTTAACCTCTAATTTAATTACCAGCTTAACGGGTGATGTAACGGCTTCTGGAACAGGTGCTATCGCAACAACTATAGCCAACAGCGCTGTAACAAAGATAAAGATAGCAAGTGCCGCTGTTGACTCAACAAAAGCCGCTGCACTTAGCCCCAATAACATAGCGCAGACTTTAGCTAATACTGGTGATGTACTAACTTGGACGGGTTCAAAATATGCGCCACGTCCTGCGGCATCAAGCGGATTTTCAGCAGTTGGTGGTACTTTAACCGGCACTGGTGGAGCTGGTTTTTTTGGTATGCTAAACCAATCGGCTGCACCTACAACGGTTTCGAGTGGTTTAGCTTTGTATGCGAATGCAAGTAATGCTTTAAGTGTAAAAGATGCTTCTGGATTTGTTTATGGGTTTTCAGAATCAAACACAGCAGACAGATTGTACACCCTGCAAAATGCAAGTGGCACTATTCCTTTACTTCAAAGTACTCAAACTTGGAGTGGCGTTAATAACTTTACTGGATTCACTGGGTTTAATCAAGCAAGTCCTACTTCTCAAGTTCATATTACACCTTCTTATTCAAGTACAGGTGATTTATCTGGAAATGGTTATGTATTTAGAGTGGCGACGGGGACAGTGACGAACACATCGGGAGCAAGTACGATTGCTTCTGGTTCAATGTCAAGTTTTGATGGCGGGGTTGTTAATTCAACTAACGCAACAACATACACGAGTTTTTCTACTGTTAGGATTGGATCTGCACCATCAGCTGGGACAAACACGTCTATTACAAATTCGTTTGGCTTAGAAGTTAATGCTGCTGCGAATTTTTTAAGTTCTGTTACAGTAGGAAATGGATTGAACGTTAATGCTATAAATTCTACATCTAGTAATTTAAATATTACGAGAGCAAACAGTGGAACAACTATTCAAATTTTAGGCGGCTTAAATAATAATTTACTTATTGATAAAAATACAGCTTCAGGTGGTACAAACGGTTATATATTTTCAACAAATACACTTGCTGTAAATCCTACAGGTGTTACGACAAGTTATAATTTAGCTCAATTTTCTGTTACTTCCACCACAAAAGGCTCAATGCCCTTCCCCATCCAAACAACCGCAAACATCGCCGCAAACTATTCAGGCATAGCAACCATAACCCTAACCAACGGAGGTACAGGTTACACCAACGGAAGCTACACCAGTATTGCCCTCACAGGTGGTACAGGTACAGGCGCAGTTGCTTCAATCACTGTCTCTGGTGGTGCTGTTACAGTGGTGACTATCACAACAGCGGGAAGTGGTTATCAAGTAGGGGACGTTTTGAGTGCTTCGAATGCTACTATTGGTGGTGGTAGCGGTTCGGGGTTGGTGATAACGGTTGCTACGATTACCACGCCTGCTGGGTTGTTTGTGTATAATTCGACAATTGGACGCTTGGGTTATAACAATGCTGATTCTTGGAAATATTTGATAGGATCTTCTCAGACATCAATTCCAAATACACAGATCGCTTTTGGTGATGCGAATGGGAATTTGCAATCATCATCCACATTAGTAATGTCGCCATCTGGCGGTTTAACAATAAACTCAACGATAGCATCAAGTAAATTAAATATATCAAATGGTTCAAATACGGATATAATCGTAAATACTAGTGGAGATCTACAGATTTGTTCAGGGAATACTAGAGATGTATCTATTCTTCCGGGTAATAACCGACGACAAATAATATTTGGTGTAAATAAAGGTTCAATTATTTCTGATAATAATACGGTTGATGCATCAGTAGTCGCAAGCGCAGTTCTTTCACTAAACTCTACGACTAGAGGATTTCTTCCTCCTGTAATGACCACAACCCAACGCGACGCTATTTCATCACCAGCAAACTTATTGGTAATTGCAAATAGTACAACAACTAGGCTAAATATCCGTGACAATACATTTGCAGCATGGAGAGAAATTCCTACTATGCCAAATGGTGGACTTACTCAAGGGTCTGTTGTTGTAGGTGATGCAAATGGAAATATAATTTCAGGTAGAGGATTTTCAAAAGCAGTACAGACACAGAATGCCAATTATGATGCAAGTTCAGATTTAACACTATTTCAGACTGTAAATGTTTATGCCGATCAGACATCAGGTGCGAGTGCTAATACTACTGTAACTTTACCTACTCCATCGGCAACATTTGTTGGGCAATCAGTTGTAATCTATGCCGCTGATGCTGCCTTAACTTTTAAAGTAACCGTTTCTTGTACTTCGGGTATCTGGTATTCTACTGGACTCGCAAGTGCACCGACAACCTTTTCAACTTACGATATAACTGATGCAACAACATCATTAGCTTGGGGTAATGTGACTTTGACTTGTATGCTTTTACCGGGATCAATTTACCGATGGGTAGTAACTAATCAACAATAAAAATCAATACCATGAAATATTTAACTTTTTTATTTCTACTTTTTTCAGTTTCCATTTTTGCTCAATCTGTTGATCTACCTGATCTTAATACAGTTGACTCTGTACGTTTAGTAAAACGTAATGTAATTGAAAATGGAATAGCAAAACGTAAAGTACAATTTGTCTATATAGCCTATAAAGCAACAGGTGATACCATTAATGCTGTATCTCCTTTGTATGATTCTGTAGCTGTAGTAGCTGCTTTACAATCAAAACTAGCTAGTGGTTATGAAGCTACAGCAAGTGCAGTACGTGCCAAGTATGAAGCTTTGTATGGTACTTCAGAAAAAGGTAATGTAGTTTTTAGTAAGATGTTTAGTAGAATGACTAAGACTAATTATCCCGACTCTACTTTTAATGCAAATCTATCTGCTTTTACTGGTAGATGGCAAGCTGTTTCTTTGAATGCTAGATGGGTAGATCATGTAATTGTAGTTACTTCTAATATCAGTGGTAATGCAAAAAACATGAACTCAGAAACAGGTACTCCTAACTTTAATGGTAATTTTAGAGTATTATCTAATAACTGTATTGAGACTACTAATTATTTTCCTAATTATACTATAGTAAAGAATCCAACTACTACAGTAAAAGCTACACCTAAAGTTGTTAGGTTTTTTCAAACTCCATTAGGTATTTGGATTTCATACGATTTTTCTATTACTTTGCAAAAACTTTAACTAAAAATAATTCACAATGAAGTACGGTATTTTCTTTTTTATGTTTATGTGTGCATTGACGGTATCTGCACAAAATCAATTACCTGAATTAGCAAAGGCTGATTCTATTTCTTTTACTAAAATTAAGAAGAATAATAAGATTACTTATAAGCTTACTTCTTATGTAAAAGGAGATTCAGATCTAACTTCAGAAACATTCGCTCAGATTGATTCTTTGACACTATTACAAAAATCTTTAGAGTTAGTAAATTCTGAATACTTAGCTTCTTCTCAATTAGTAAGAAGTGCTTTGATTAGAAATAAAAATCAATCAGGTACAATAGCCTATAAGAAATTTATTAAGACTTTGTACAAAAGAGATTATGAAGATTTTCTAACTCAGATTTTTGCTAAGAAGTTTTCTGGCGTATGGCAATTACGAGGAGCTACTAGTATGGTTATTGGTATTGATTCTCTAGGTAATGTACAACAAGTAGGAGATGCTAATGGAAAACCTTTAGCTAAAGATGTTAAACCAGTACAAGGTAAAATCAAAGTATTGTGTGAAACTTCTTTTAAACTAGAAGGAATATTACCAGAAGAAAGAGTATTTGATTTATTTGATAATACGTTTGCTATCAACTACACTAATAAAGGTGTAGAATTTATCTTAGTTAAAATTCAATAGTAATGTATCAATTTAAGTATGGTTATGTTCCTGATCTACCAGATCATAGAGACTACAAATTTAATAGACAATTAGATGCTATTACATTACCTCCTATGGTTGATTTAAGAGCACAAGATGTTCCTGTATTTGATCAGCTTAATTTAGGTAGTTGTACTGCAAATGCTATTACATCTGCTTTTGATTTTGATCGTAAGAAACAAGGAGTATACAGCACATCTGGTTCTCGATTATTTTTGTATTATAATGAACGCATTATTGAAGGTACAGTAGGCTATGACTCTGGTGCTCAATTACGAGATGGAATTAAAGCTTTAGTAACTTATGGTGAATGTAGTGAAACAACTGTACCATATGACATTATTAAGTTTAAAAGGAAACCAACTAAGAAAGCATATACTGAAGCTGCTAAACATAAAATACAAACTTATCATAGAGTAGACAATACTAATATTACAGATATTAAATCTTGTTTAGCTCAAGGTTATCCAGTAGTTTTTGGTTGTTCTGTATATGAAAGTTTTGAAACTCCTGGTGTAGCAGCTACAGGAATTGTACCTATGCCTAGTATGTCAGAAAGAGTTTTAGGAGGACATGCTATGAAAATTGTAGGCTATGAAGATTTTAGTAAATCTTTTATAGTAAAAAATTCTTGGGGTACAAAATGGGGAGATAGAGGATATTGTAGAATGCCATATGACTATCTGACTACTACAGATTTAGCAGATGATTTTTGGGTTATTAATTTAGTGCAATAAACAAAAAGAAATGAAAAATATTATTTTAGCTATTACTTTACTTTTTACTACTGTATCTCTATTTGGTCAGTTTGAACCAAAAAGACCAGTTACTTCTAATACAGGTACAGGTAGAGTAAATGACTATGGACAAGGCTCGTCTAACTTAGATGGTAAATACATTAAAAACTTTACACTTGATCCTATTAAGTTTCGTCCTGGTACTGCTAATGGACAAACTTTTGTATATAATTCAAGTACAGGACAATGGGAATTAGCTAATGGTTCTTCAGGGAATGCTACTTCTATCCAAGGTATATCTGTTTCTGCCACTACCCCTACAAATGGGCAGGTATTACAATCAAATGGATCTACTTTGATTTATGCTAAAGTAGATTCAGGAGAAGTGAGTAAAATTAGTCCAAATAACATCGCTCAAAATGGTGCTAGTGCTGGGCAGGCGCTTGTTTGGGATAACGTTAAGGAGGCATATGCGCCGAGGACGGTGAGTAGCGGCGGTGGCGGAACACCGGGCGGATCAATAAATCAAGTCCAAATCAATAATGGATCAACTTTTGCAGGTAGTTCAAAGCTAGTTTATAATACGAGTGTTGATACTGGATACGTGAAAGGGGCTTTTAGAATGCAAGACACATTAAAAGCATATCGAATACTTTTTCCTTACGATAGACGTGGACTTAGACCGGGTGGTTTTGCTACTATATCAGCTTTCAACTCAACCGTTGCCGGAACAGGTTTAATCGATAGGCTTTTTAACATAGGGTTTAATACTATGAATGGGAATGTGATTGATAGCAGATACCCTCAAAACGGTCAGCAATTTGAAGTTGATTATGTGACGCCAGAATTAGACACTTTGAACGAGTGGCATCATACTTTTGCAGGAAGAAACGGAAATAAATCACTTCGGGCTATGTTTATGAAATATAACATTGCTACGGGCAGAACAACGCACGAAACCTATGCAGATGATTGGCAAATACGTTGGTCAGCATTAGGGGGTGGAGGAAACAGTAAAACAATATTTGATTTCAATGCTTATGGGCAAAACGTTTCTTTTTTTCCTAGAAATAGTTCTGGCAGTTTAAATTCATTTATTTTTTCACCAACAGCACTGTTATTGGATTCAGCTAATATTCAATTTAACGGTAGGAATACAGCAGGTGTGACAGGAATGACAATTGTAGGTAGCAATAAAACGGCTTTTAATATCGGTGTTCGTGGTTCTACAGGTGGCTCAAATGGTCGTCTCGAAATTAAAAACGATGCTAGCCATTATATATATATAGATTCAACTGGTCTTATAGGTTTAAATACCACACCAACACAAGTTTTAGAAATTGTTGCACCAACTGAACAACCAGAAGCAAAAATTTATCTTACATCAAACGGTTCTGGTTCTTCTGGATTTAATTTATATACAGCAAATGGGTTTGCTTTTGATATAAAAGCAACTCCCAGCCGTGATTTGTGGATTTATGCAGGACGTTATAATAATTTTTGTGGGTTTATAAATGGGCTTACTGGCAACTGGGGGTTCAATAATGGTGTAACAGCTACCGCTAAAGTCCATATTGGCGCAGGCACAGCAACAGCAGGAACAGCCCCGTTGAAATTTACCTCAACAAGTGCCGCCCTATTAACGACACCCGAAGCAAATACTGTTGAAGTTAATTCTTCTGGTAAGCTTTTTTATACACCATCCGCAACTCGTTTAGAAGTTTTTTATGGATTATCTGGATCGGCTACGCTTGACTTTCCAAGCACGGCATCACTAGGCCAATCCGACCTTACAATTACCGTAACAGGCGCAGCAGATGGTGATATTGTAACACTGGGCGTTGTGAATGCTTTGCGCTCTGTTACCGGAGTAAGATATATGGCTTGGGTGAGTGCTGCCGACACAGTGACAGTTAGATTTAATAATGACACTGTTAGCTCGGTAGACCCCGCGAGTGCTACGTTTAAAGTTTCAGTTCAAAAGTAAATCATGAAATACCTACTATTCTTCTTACTACTACTTTTTACATCTTGTTCCTTAGTAACCAACGGCACTACTGAGCTTAAAAGGTATTACGTAAAGAAAGGCAATAGTGATTTTTTACCTAATCCTACTGGTGGTATTTCAGATATTGCTAGTTGGCAAGGAAGTATTAAACTAGATAGTTCTTGTTGGTATAATAATCTAGGTGAGGATAATTATGACTTCAACAAGATATGTGGTTTTTATAACGCTTTTGATTTCCCTTTTAAAACTAAGAATAGCGTTATAGTAGCATGGAGACCACATAAAATTAAAGGTAGATTTGAAATTTGTATTTATGAAAACTATAGCTTAAATGGATCTAATAACCATCCACATGAAGATGCTATAGTTGAAGTAATACAAAATCAATTATTTAATTTTAGTTTTTTACTAAGAGAAGGTAGATATGTTTTTACACTAAACGATAGAATAGTTTGTACTCAAGGTAATCCTATGAACTACAGAAAAACTATTCCTATTTCTGCTTGGTTTGGTGGTACATCTAAAGCACCTAGAGACATGAGTTTATACTATGTTATGCAAAAGATTAATTGAGTTTTTATTTTTGAAATGCTGTATCTTGCTACCGATATGGTATTCAAGGTATTAGCGAGATACCTAATGCCTAATAATACATACCGTGCAAAATAAAGAGCTACTGATGACTGTAATTACCAATATCCTACTAGCCTTAGTTACAACTATTATAGGCTGGTTCTTTGGAGGTAGATATGCCAACCGAAAAGCGTTACTGGATTTAAAGCTAAATGCTTTACAGATTCAAAAAGATGAACAAGATTTCAAAGATTCTTTAATGAGAGAAGTTCAAGATTTACAAAAGCAAATTCTAAATCTTATGAACAAAGTACATGAGCTAGAAAAAGAAAACTCTTCACTTAGATCTTTAGTTGCAGATCACTCTTCTAAAATCTCTCAATTGGAACTTGAGAATAATCAGCTTAAAAATGAAAAACTTAGTTAGTATTATAGACGCTTTAAAATTTAAAAATCCTTTTACTGGTGCAATGGCATTAGGTGGATTATATGCTTTGTATATGATTTTAAGTAATTTGCATAATTTTATACACTTAGATAATCAAGTACAAGAAATTATTAGTGTAGTAACTGACATTCTTGCTTTCTTTCTTGGTATACTAGGTGTTCACACTTCTCAATACATGAAGAATGACAGTTTCAACATTTTAAAAAATAAATGAGTTAGTATATTATGCAATTAACAGAGCAACATATAGTTAAAACAAATGAATGGAAAGAATGGTGTATAAAGGCTAAAGAGCTTTATAACCAATCTCTTTACTATTGGAAACAATCCATGATTGGCAATATTGAAAAGTTTAGTGAATATGAATTAACAGGTGTTTATGCTAAATTTAATGAACCTACATTTAGAGCTTTACCTTCAAATACATCTCAACAAATAGTAAGAATACTATTTAGAAATATTAGTTCTTGGAAAGCAGCTAAAAAATCTTATTATAAAGATTCAAGTAATTTTTTATTCTTTCCTAAAATGCCTAAATATAAAAAAAAGTTATCTGAATTAAGATTTACATCTAGTCAATTAAAAATAAAAGAAGGCTATGTGCATTTTCCAAAGATGTTAAATATTCTACCTATAAAAACTAATTTAACTAAAATTGATTATGGTAGAGTAATACCAAAATCAAATCACTTTGTAGTAGAATTTATTTATACAAAAGAGGAAAAACTTTTAATAGAAAACGATAATTGGTTATCAATAGATGTAGGTCTTAATAATTTAGTTACTTGTGTTTCAAATATCGGCAAAGCATTTATAATTAATGGAAAGCCTTTAAAATCTATTAATGAATATTATAATAAACGTAAAGCATTATTGCAATCCAAGTTATTAAAAGGAATTTATTCAAGTAAAAGAATTAAAAAATTATCATATAAAAGATATAATAAAATAAAAGATTATATTCATAAAACTAGTAGAGAAATAATAAACTTTTGTAATGTTAATAATATTTCAAAAATTATAATAGGAAAAAATATACATTGGAAACAAAATATTAATATAGGAAAAGATAGTAATAGAAAGTTTACTCAAATCCCACACGCTACCCTTATAGAAAAAATAAGGTATAAAGCACAGTTGGAAGGTAAATTTTTTATCGAGACACAAGAAGCATATACATCAAAATGTAGTGCTTTAGATTTAGAGCCTATTATGAAGCATGAAAAGTATCTTGGTAAAAGAGTTAAGAGAGGGCTTTTCAGAACTTCTAAAAATCAGTATATAAATGCTGATTGCAATGGTGCTCTTAATATTTGTAGACTCGTACTTGGGGATGAAGCCTTAAAGGATTTTGACTCAATATTGAGTGCTGTGGTAGCACCAGTTAGAATAAAATGCTTTATTTAATTATATTGCATTATTAAAAAAACAAAGTAAAATTTACATACCGTGACAGTCAGTCTGAGTAACGATTACATCACCTGGACAATAGCATCTCCAAGTTTAGCTTCTTGGACTAATATTACAGGTGTCAAGTTATATATCAATGATGCAGTTTATACTGTAACTCAAGGTAATTATACTTTTGCGCTATCTCCTAAAGATGGTATTTATGAGTTTATACTTGTAATTACTTCTACAGGTAATGTAGTAACAAAAGAAACTGCTTGCTATTTTGTAGATCAAAGCTATAAATGCAAAGTAGTAAAAGCTGTAGTAGATAATAATTTATCTAATGTAGCTGAATGGTATTTTCTATTATCTAAAGCAGGTCAGTGTGCAAACTGTACTGATGTTAAGAATTTATTCAATTTACTTAAAGCAGAGATAGATGACAATTGCGGATGTAATTCATAATGTAGTCAACAAGCATTTATATGGTATGCCTTGTGAGAATTGTAAAATCAATCCTTACTTCTTAGCTTACTATGCAAATGATTGTGGTTATCCCACTGCTAACTTGATAGATCCTTGTACACCTTTTACAGTAACTAATAACTGTACTGCTGCTATTACTGTAACATCATTTACTTGCACTACTCCTACAATAACTATTTCATGAGTACTATCAAAAAGACTATAAACTTTAATTTTCCTGGTGCATCATATGTAGACTGGACTATTACATCTTCTTCACCTTGTGTTAATATTAGCACACCGTCAGGTAGATCTACTAATCCAGTTTTTAGTATTAAAGCTACATTTGACTTTCCAGATACAGCTTGTTATAGCTCTACTATAACTGCTAAAGGAGTAGATAATAATGGCTGTACATTATCTCAAGTAGTGAGTATTACAGATCCTTGTAATTCTCTTACAGTAACTACCAATCCTACTGGTACTCTAGCTGTAACAGGAACTATTTTAGGAGGTACTGCACCATATACTATGTACTGGTTGTATGACTCAGGTTTGTTTGATGCTACTGGAGTAAATACAGCAGCTATACAACTTATACCTAAAGCAGATATTACAGTAGCTAATACTCAAGTACTACTTTACGTAACTGACAGCAATGGTTGTACAGCATCATCTACCTATACTTTACCTATACCTTATCCGGTCATTCAGAATAGCTATTCTGTTATAGCTGCTTGTCAGAATAATACTTTAGTTTGGAATGTCAATTTTGTCAATACTGGAGTAGGTTTTTTAGATCTTGATAGTCTTATTATACTAGATGATAATAGCATTACAAAAACTAAGACTTCACCTAGTTCAATGCAGTTTAGTAAGCCTTTTGTAAACTCTAATTTTACTTATACTTTAAGAATAAAGAATACTTTAGGTGTATTTACTAAAAATTCTCAAGTAGCAGTAAAAGTAAATCTATGTTCTGTTCCTGGAGTTCCTACAGTTTTAGATGTTACTAAGAAAATAGCAGGTGTAAGTACTACTACTGATTATCCTTTAGTACTACCTCCAAATGCAGATTTATCTACTCTTACATTTATTCCTACTACAGGGCAGAGTGTATCCGGTGGTACTTTAACTACTGCAACTGGATCAGCTATTCTTGTAGCTCCTGGTACTATTAGATATACTAATACTTCAGTTGGTTTTGATAGAATTAGAGTAAGAGTAGCTAATACTTCTGGAGTATGGTCTGATGCTGCTGATATTTATATTGATCCTTATGACTATCCTACTCCTACAGCTTCTAACTTCAGTCTAAGTGGTGGAGTTAATGTATTAGTAACAGATAACCTAGCAGGTAGATTTAGTGTGCCTATTGTAAGCTATAATGTAGTTACTGCACCTACTAAAGGTGTTTTGACTATAGTAAATGGACAACTACAATACATAGCTTCTGCTACTGGATCTGATACGATTGTAGTACAAGGTGTAGGTCTTAATAATAAAACATCTGCTAACGTTACAATCAGTGTTACCAACGTATCAGCAGGAACAGGTACAGCAGGTTATGTATGTAATCAAGGTACAATAGATTTAACTTCTTTGATTATAGGTTATTCAGGAGGTGGTACTTGGACACAAGCAGGAGGTAATCCTTCTACAGTTTCCTTAGCTTCACCTACAGCAGTATCTTATACTAGTAAAAACTCAGGTACTTATACCTTTACTTACACTTTAGGAATTACTTCTACAAACGTTACTGTAGAGCATAGACAGTATTCTGGATCTACTATTACAGGTAGTTTCTTACTTCCTTCTGGTGGAGCTACAAATACCTTTAGAATTGGAGTTACAGTATCAGCAGATGTTAACTTGAGTAATCTAAGAGCTAAACTATATAGAATAGCTTCTCCAGGTACTCCAGCAATACCAGGAAACTTCTACGAAACTATTTCATTTACTTCTTTATCGGCTGGGGTAGCTACAGTAGATTATCCAATACTTTGTAATTTTAACCATATAGCACGTATTGTTGTTGTTGGTAATTGTGGAGAAGTTACAATAGGTGACACTGCATATTTTGGATGTACTTATCCTTGATCATAAACCTATAAATGTATAGGTTCTAAATTTAAATAATGGAAACAGGTTATTACGTGATCGCTGGTTGTTTACATTTTCCTTACCAAAATAAGGGAATGTATAATTGCATGTTGCAGCTTATGCACGACATTAAACCTACAAGAACTATTATTTTAGGAGATGGAATAGATTTGCATTCTATGAGTTCACATAATATAGGAGCACTGAAGTGGACTGATTATGAGGAAGAAACAAGCTTAACAAACGAGTTGCTTGATTTAATTCCAGGGAACGTTACCTACATGTATGGTAATCACGAACAGCGAGTTAAAAAGATGCAGAAGAATAATGAGATTGCAAAATACTCTATTCCTGATTTAAGTAAAAAACTTCTATTCGAACAAAGAGAATGGGAAGTTTTAGATGACTGGCAAACTGCTAGGTATCAATTAGGTGATTTGACTTTATTACATGGTGTATGGACTTCTGCTAATGCTTGTAAAAAACATGTAGACGAATTAAATGAATCTTGTGTTTTTGCTCATACTCATAGAATGGGAGCTTATTATGAAAATAAATTTAGTGGCTACAACATAGGCTGGGGAGGTGATAAAAATCACAAAGCATTTAACTACATTGGACTAGCAGAAAAGAGTAAATGGATTAATGGATTTATGGTAATATACTTAGACAAAAATAATAACACGCATGTCCAGCAAATTGAATACAAAGACGGGTTCTTTTTTAATGGCAGACTTTATAGAGCTTAATACATTCAATGATATTATTTTCTATGAAGATACGCACAAGTACTTTAAAACTGAAGCAGGTAAAGAAGACGTACCTTTTATATCAGTTACTACTTTCATAAAGAAGTTTGTTCCTGATTTTCATGAGAACTATTGGCTTACTTACAAGACCTTACAAGGTATAGGACTAAATGTAGAAAGCCATAGTAAAGCAGATGTACCTTATGAACATATTAGAGTCAATGGTACAATGTATTACTACGATGATCTGAAAATAATGAAATCAGATCTTAAAAAGGAATGGACTATTAAAGGAGATGAAGGTAAAACAAGAGGTACTGATATGCATAAAATCTTTGAATATGCTTTTGTTGGCAAGATGAATTCTGTCAATAAAGAAATCAAAGATTATGTAGAACAGAATAGACATCTTGCACTACTAAAGTCAGAATTTATAGTAGCTGATTATGATGCTGAGATTGCTGGACAACTAGATGCTTTATTTTTTAATACTTTAACTGGAGAAATAGAGCTACATGATTATAAGACAGACAAAGAGATCAAATTCAATAACAAATTTCAATCTATGAAAGCACCTATTGAATTTATGTCTGATTGTAATTTTAATAAGTATACATTACAGTTAAATATGTATAAGCATTGTATTGAAAAATATACTAGCTTAAAGATAGGAAAAATGAAAATTATCCACGTCAGAGATAAAATTAGGCCATTTGATATTCCTAATTCTCCTGACATTATAAAATTACTACTATGAGGATTGGAGAAGCCGTAAGTACATTGAGGGTTTTAATTAAAGAAGTATCAGATGACTCTAACTATACAGATAGTTTTTTATGGTCAATGATAGCTACTTGTAAAAATCCAGAGAAGTTAGATGTACCTCATAATAGGTCTATGTTTTGTATAGAATTAATACCTGCTAAAGCTCATAACTGTGCTTGTGTAAGTGATACAGGTTGTAATATCTTAGTATCAAAATATACTATTCCTAAAGTAGTTAATAATGGCTACAAGGATTTGATGACAGTATCAGATTTAGGAGGTAATACTTTTGGCTATAGTACAGAGACCGAATTACTTTATTCTAAGTTTGATCCTATTAAATCAAAAGCTACTAGATGGAATTTGATTAATGATAGACTACAAATCTATAATAATCTTACTCTACCTATAGTACGTCTAAATGGATTATGGGAAAATATTATAGAGTGGGCAGATATACAATACTGTGGTTCTAATCCTTGTTTGGATGTATATGATATGGATGCTGGATTTGGACAAATGGATGCTGATGAGATTTATTTTAAAGTATTGAATCTGTTACGTTTCTCTTTTTCTAGGAAAGAAGATACGACATCAGATAAAAATCCAGAAATACGATAGTGGCTAAAAAGATAACTTATTTTAGTGCTGCTGATGCTTATTGGAAAGACAATAAACATAAACATCCTGAATTAACTTATTTAACTTATCTTAGACTAGTTAAGAAATACTATTTACTTACTACTGAATATTTAGCAGAAGGGAATGTATATCCTGTTAGTTCTAAACAAAGAAAAGTAAGTCTATTCAAATATAAGAGTGATTTAACAAATAGAGTAGACTGGTTAGCTTCTTGGAAAAAAGTAGAGGAAAGAACTGGATCTCCTGTACGTACTAAAATGATAAAAGAAGATATTGTTTATCGTACTAAATATGCAGTCAATGGTTTTAACTTTAAACCTAGACATGTAGGTTCAGTAAAAAATGATGTCTTTGGTTTTTGGCATATTTCACTAGCACCTAAAGTAGCTTATATTCATTGTTGTGAATATTTTAAAGCTAATCCTAATGCATTAGACAAATTAATAGATTCAGCTAATGTAACTATTTTTAACAAGTTAATTGAAAAATGATGTTTGTCCCAATAAACGCTGTTCTCAATCAAGTAAGTAAAGCCGTTCATTATCAAGAAGCAGATAATGATCAACTCATATCCTGGGCTTTAGAAGGTTATCGCAATCTTAAATTTCCTGGTATACAGACTGTAAAAGATGTAGATATGTTTCAGGTTACTAATCATAGGATGATGTTACCTCAGTCTGCTATACGTGAAGTTAAAGTAGAACTATGTGATCAAACATTCAATGACTTAAACTTCCTACTTACTAGATCAGCATATTATTCTGGTGACAATCTATTACAAAAAGATGTAAAGACTTTTGTACAGAATTTTACTCAAGTAGTACCTGCTACTCTGGTATGGACAGAAAATGGAGGAGTACTTACTCAAGGAGATAATCTTTTTGTATTTAAAAATGGATCTTATCTTTTTCCTAATACAGATTATACAGTAGTAGGAAATACTATTACAATTACAAACCATGTAGTAGGTAATAGCTACAATGTAGTATCTATGGAATCTGTATATACTAATCCTACAGATACAGCGCCTAATATCTATCAAGCAGCTCTATTTACTAACCAAACTTTTCAAACTCCTAATACTTCTCCAATTAAGAAAGTAAATGGATATACTTCTAAAGGTTTATGTACAGAGGGTTCTCCTACTTATGTAGCCAATGGTAATACTTTAGAATTTTCTTTTTCTGAAGGTACAGTACTAGTTACTTACACTATACCTATGATGGATGAAGATGGTAATTATCTAATACCTCAAGAACCTAACTCACTTCATATGTATCTTGCTAAGTACATAGAAAAGAAATTCATGTACGAAAAACTAATGTTACAGAATAACTTCAGACAAGATCAAGCCCTATACCAGATGCTTACTCAAGAATGTAATGCTTTATTTGCACATGCTAAATCACAGCTTACATTAATGAATATTGATCTAGTAAAACAATTAGAGTTAGTATATGGAGGACATAGATATACTAAAGTACCTTCATTACTACACAGACAGTATTCTCATAGATATTCTGGTAACTATCGTACACTCTACGCATCTTAATTTTAGTATAATTTAAAGGCAAGCAGTCAGATCTACTGTCAGAAGTGAAACCTCTGACTGACAGTCAAAATTGAAAATTTTTACAGTAAGATCCAACAGTATGAACAGACCATCAAAAGGTTTAACGCTAGATACTTTCTCTTCTGATGTTAATGAGCAGTCAGTAACTTATGCACTTAATGCACAAGTTGACGATAAAGTAGGTAATCCTTATCATTATCAGAATGAAATAGGTAATAGACTAATTAGATACATTTCTGGTACTATCTATGGTGTAGTCAATATGGAAAGAGGTGAGCAGTGCATCTTCTCACAGAATGGCTTAGTAGGAGAAATTGGTATACTCACTAAAGATAATTACGTTACTAAATATACAGATTCAGGACTTAATTTTACTTCTTGGATTAAAGGAGAATATAGACTACTTAATGGATGTGATAGAGTTATTTACTTCATTGATGGGATTAATCCAGATAGAGTAATTAATTTAGATAGAGTTAACTTAATTCAATCTGTTAACGAGCTTAGATTACAATCTGCTGTAAAGAAACCTGTAGTAGATTCTGCTGTATTACAAAATTCAGGTGGCCTTATAGAAATAGGTTCCTACTCTTTTGCTGCTAGATTAGTAGATGAATTAGGTAATGCTATTGTAACTTCAGACATATCTGATGAAGTATTTACTAATGTACCTAACTTAAATCTAGGTGTATTTGATTCTGATAGTGGAGGTATAAATAGAATCAATAAAAGTATTCAGCTTACAATTAATAACGTAGATACTAATTATCCTTATATAAAGCTTTTTGTACTTGCTGCTATTGAAGGAAATGGTGTAGCAGTGTATGAGCTTCCTAATCTTATCCCTACTTCACAAAGTATTTCTTTTACTTATACAGGACTGTCAGGTGCTTTAAGATCTACTATAGACTCACTTTTAGTAGATCCTGTAGTGTACGATACTTCTCAAGCTTTAACTATAGTAGATAAAAGACTTGTACGAGCTAATGTAAGTAGTAACTATAAAGACTTTTCTACTTTACAAAGAGCTGCTAATACTGTAAAACTAGAATGGACATCTCAAGCAATTAGCAAATATGAAGCAAAATCTACTTTTCAATCTGATGAGATTTATGCTTTTGCTATACAATATGCTTATTCAGATAATACATTTTCTCCTGCGTTTCATATTCCCGGTGTAGAACCAGATTCTACTGACTTACAAGTAAAGAACTTTCCTATATCAGAAGCACAATACCTTACAGTTAATCCTGTAACATCAGGTAATAATGTAAGTCTACCCAATTGGAAAGTATATTCTACAGCAAGACCAGATGGTAGATTTGGCTATTATCAAACTAATGAGACTTACCCTACAACCAAGGACTGTAATGGTAATTTTATATATGGAGACTTACAAGGAAAGCCTGTACGCTATCATAGATTCCCTAGTAAAGCAAACTTACCTATCAATACTCAGCTAGGCGTAAAAGCCACTGTAACGCTTCCTACAGGCACTATAGGATATAGATTACTTTATGTACCTAGAGACCCTAATAATAGAACTGTAAACACAGGAGGTATTTTATTTCAAAATGCTAATTATGCTACTGGATCTTTAGATGCTAACTCAGGAGATACTTGGATTGAGTTTGATAGACTTAATTTGCCACTAAAGAACTCTAGTAGAGTTACTGTATTTACTCCTGAAGATTTAGCAAACAAAGCAATTAGAGCTGACTACATTTCTATAGTAAAAAATATTGATCTTACTTCATTAGGTGAGACAGATGCAGATTATGCTTTGCCTTCTGGTATTAATAGAAAACTAAGAGTACAAGCAGAAATTCTAAATCCTGTATACAGTAACCAAACTGAAGTATACGAGAAAGTAAATAACTCTTACTATATAGATTTGCTATCTGAATTTATTGATGAACAGAATAAGACTTTAGTAAATCTAAGTTTCTCCAATAATGTAAATTTCTTAAATCTTAACTATAAAGCTGTTGTAGCAGGAACTAATAAGTATATTCTAAAGAAGCAAATTATTACTCCTTATCAAAATTTAACTACACTAAACTATAAATTACTACATACAGATATTAAAGCTACAACAGCTACTTTTTATAATGGAGATACTTTTATAACTCCATTCCAAGTACATAATATTTATTTTAGAGGTACAGATAGAAATGGATTATTTAGTAAATCAGACTATGTATTCAAAGGGCAAACAGCTCCTTATTGGGTAGAATCAGATATTAACTTCTCACTACGAATAAATGGTTTGAATCAATTTCTTACTTACACTGGTGGAGATTTAATAACTTACTACTTAAACAAACTTGCTGTAGTAGATTCTACAGGTATTAGTCCTAGATTTGATGCTATACAATTAAAAAACTTAGTACTTAATACTTTAAGCTCACTAAATAGTACAGATACTCTAGGAGAATATTATTATTACAATCAAGACTATCGAAAACATTTCTTAGGTAAGATATATCCTCCTGTACCTTTAACTTACAACTATTGTAATCTATGTAGTAATAAATTTCAAAATAGAATAGTCTGGTCTTTAGCTTCTTTTTCTGAAGAGACAAAAGATAATTTTAGAATTTATTTATCAGAAAATTTTACTACAGTAGGTACTTCTCCTATTACTGCTTTGTATTACGATAGAAATAGATTGCTAGTAAGAAGTACTAAAAACATATTTGCTCTGTCTCCTAACCCACAACAGCTTAATACAGATGTAGGAGCTTTGTATATAGGTTCAGGAGATTTTTTAAGTATACCTCCTGCACAGATGGTCAAGACAGATTACGGATTTGGTGGTGGTTTAGGATTCCTAGATCATTGTACTACTGAATTTGGTTGGGTTACTGTAGATTCACAAACAGGTCAGGTATTCTTATTCTCTGATGGCTTTAAGGAATTGACTGATTTTACTAGTGGCTGTCAACAATGGTTCAAAGAGAATTTACCTTTGAATATTACAGAAGGATATATTCAAGTAGCTTATGATCCTAGATTTAAAAGGCTTATATTATCTAAATATGATTACAAGCAGATAGATTCTACTATTAAGAAAAAGAATGGAGTTTATTACAAGGATGACTATCAAGTAGATTTTACTTTCAATAACTACTTTGAGAATAAAAGTTATACTATAAGTTATTCTTTTATATTTGATAGCTTTATTTCTTTTCATAGTTATTTTCCTAGTCTAATGTTTTCTGACTACGATGGCTTATATGTCATTGGAGATAATACAATAGGTAGGAATAGTATTTGGAAACATGATTCTCAAAACTATCAAAGATTTTTTAATAGTAAAAAAGACTTTATAGTAGAATACAATATTCATAGTCAGCAAACATCTGATCTTGAAGTTGTAGAATATTACGCACAAAGTTTAATAGGAGAACAAGATGTAGATTATCCTACTTTTGATAGGTTTATGGTATATACTAAACAGCAATCTACTGGTTTACAAAAACTTATACCAAAACCTTTATATACTACAGGATGGAATAATCAAACTAAAGTAGTAACAGCAGCTTCTCAAAATTATCGAATAGCAGCTATTAGAGACTTAAGTACATCTAATTTAGTATACTCAAAGAACTGGGCAGATATAAAAAATAATTACTTTACTGACAAAGTACCTGTAAATATTAACTATAATATGTCTCAATGGAACCAAATTCCAATAAATGATAAGTATTTTTACATTCGGTTGTTCTTTAATCCTACTGATAATGTAAAGATCATATTGGATTTGACAAATTCTAGTAACAGACTTAAAGAGATGTAATCTTTTGGATCTTTAGATCTGAAAGTTAAAATTGAAAATTTTAATGCGATGAAAAAACCTAAATATAATTTTGGTGGTGTAGTTAAATCTCTTTTACCTGCACTTGATTTGGTAGCTCCAGGACTTGGAACTGCCTCTTCTGCTTTAGTAGGATTAATAGATCAACCTAAACCTATTGTAACTCCTAATAGGACTTCTAATCCTTTCAGACAATATGCTAAAGGCGGTAAACTAAAAATCTATAATGCTCCTACACACGCTCAAGGGGGACAAGCTATCAATAAGATGGGTAATCCTGATGCACAGAATGAAATTGGTGAAATTGAAAAAAGAGAAACAGCCCTTACTGGTAAAGCGGGTGAAGCTCCTTACATTTTTTCAGATAGACTAACTAATAAAGATGGTAAGACTTTTGCTGAGTTATCTAAAATGATAGAAAGAAAGTTTGGTAACAAAAATGATTCTATTAATAAAGGTACTTACAAAAAGTTGATGGCTGACCTAATGGAGCAGAATGATGAAGCTAGAGAGATGGCTAATAATCAACCTGATGCAGATAATATGAAATATCCTAATGGTGGTCAGATGCCTTTTCAGTTAATGCCAAATCAACTAGATGCTCCTAATCTATCTACTACTCCTCTTAATAATTTTGGTAGACTACAAGCAAAAGGAGTAAGTTCTTTGACTGCTACCAAGCCATCAGTAGGAAATGTATTACCTAGTGTTACAGCTACTAAATCTGGTTTACCTAATATGAATGCAGGTAGTTTACTAAAGACTGCTGCTTATATTGGAACTGGTATTGATGCTTTTCAGAAACAAGAAAAGGAACAACTTCGACTACCTGATTATGGTAAAGGGAATAAAGACTTTGCTGGACTAGGTGCTTCATACGAACCTATGAGAGCAGAAAATCAAATGGCTGCTGATTCAGCTTCTAATGTAGCTAGAGAGTCAGTAGGTAATTATGGTCAATTGTTCTCAAGAATAAATGCTATTCAGTCTGCTGCTGGTAAAAATCAAGCATTGAGTCAGTTACAGCAGAAACAATATAATGATCAGATAGCTATGGCTAGAGGTCAAAGAGCTGATAACATAGCACAGGGTAATGCACAAGAATTAATTAGAACTCAAAATGCTAATTCTCAGAATAGAGCAATGAGTCAAGATGCTAAAGCTTCATTCCTAGAAAATATTAATAATCTAGGTACTGAGCTTGAAAAGCAGAATTACTTGAAAGAGGCTACTAAGCAAATGAATGTAGAGCAGAAAAGAAAATTCTTTGCTGAGTTAGCTCTTATTAATACTAAAAATTCTAATTTCCAGATTGATGAAAAGCTATTAGGAAGTAATAATCCTACATCTGCTATTAAATTTAAAATCTAATGATCAATAGGTACAGACAGCATTTTGCTCAATTAGATCCTACTATCTATAAGTATAATCCACAAGAGATTTTACCTGACTTATCTGTTGTAGATAAAATGTCTTCTTATTTGCAGACTAGTTACGATGCTTTATCTAAAGTACCTAGACCTTTACATATAGATAATGATCAACAACAAGTAAATGATCTCTACATTAAACCATTAGAGCAATACAAGAATAAGGCTGTAGAGGCTTTTAAGCAAGGTAATGTATCAGATGGTATTAATCTACTCAAGCAAGCAGATAGTTTCTTATATGAAGCTAAACAGCCTGGAGGAGTATTTCATTCTTTTGAGGATAACTACAAAAGAGCTAATGATTACATGACCGAACTGTCTAAAAATAAAGACATCAATAAAGATACTAGAGATTTTAGTGTTAGAAAGTCCTTACAGGATTTTACTACTTATGGTAATAATGGTCAGAAGCAAACTTTTCAAGGTTATGTTCCTGCTAAAGATGTAGATTTAAATAACTATTTTGATGGTCTAGTAAAAGGTTGGGCAGAAACAGAGTTTTCTAAAGGTTATCGTAAGACAGCTAATGGTCAATACATAGAGCAAATCTCTGGTAAAAGTGTAGATAAGAATGAAATACTAAATTCTCTTTACCAAGCTTTTCCTAATAATCCAGAACTAGCTCCTTATGTAAATCAGTTGAAAGAAATGTATGGAGATAAAGCAGCACAAGGTAGAATTACATCTGCTATTGATTATGCGGCTGATAAATATGCTTTTAATTCTGACAAAGTATCTTGGCATAGTAATAAGGATTATGATCTAATGAATACTTTAAAGAATACTAAATACAAATATGATTTAGAAAATCCTTCTGAAAATTTACATATATTAACTGAAGCATTTAGACTTAGTCCTTTTGGAGCACAACCACTCAAAGAAAAAGATGGTAACGTTCAGATAGGTGAAACTAAAAATACATTCCAAGTAGGTAGTGTAGGAGCTTTAGGTGCGCAAACAAAAACTACTGACTCTTATTTACCAGTATATACTACTAAAGGATTTAATGAGTTACTAGACTCTAAAAAACCTAATGATCAAGAGGTGTTTAGAACTCATCCAGGATTATCTCAAGTAACACGTCAAATTGATCCTACTGGAAAATCTCCTCAACAAATTAATAAAGAAGTAGTTAAATTTTATAATCAGTTTTTAGAAACCTCTAATAAGGTAATGAATACTGTAGAGTTATCTGATAAAGAAAAAAAATCAAAAACTGCTTTTTTAGTAGGAAACAATCAAGAAGATGCAGGAGCTTTAAAGAATTTTAAAATGACTGAATTGTCTCCCAATGCTGCTCCTAGACTTGTTAATTCTAGTGAAGTAAAAAAAGTAAAAGGAGCATCAAATTTGTTTGTATATGGAACTACTGGAGCTGGAAATGGATTTTTTCCTGGTTCTTATATGGCTATATTAAACACTGATGGTAAAGCTCGTCAAGTAGTAGTTGAACCTGTAAACTACGAAGAGGCAGCACACTATGCTCCACTAAAAGGATTATTACAGCCTAGAATAACAGGAGAAATATCTGGTTGGAATAAAATTCAATTTAAAGGTAAAAATCCAGAATTAGTCCGATCTAAACCTATCTTTAAAAAAGATGAATTTGGTAATTATACTGGAGTAGATTTAGAATTTTATAAAGCTACTAAAGTAGGTGCTGATGGAAAACCGTTAGCAGAAGAAAAACTAGATCCTGCTCAATATAATGTAGATAATATACAATCAGCTTTTGAGCAGTACGCTCCTAAAAAACAATAGTAATCAATGAGTAAAGGAAGACTTAAAGAAGCTTCTGACCCAAATGGAATTAGTTCTTTAGATGTAATTGCTGGTATCACACCAAATTCTGGCTTTACTGGATCTAATGTTCTTCCGGGTCAAAAATTAGGGAAGTATGATCAAGGTGTTACAATGTATCACACTCCTAATGACATAGCGCAATTACGGTATCAAAATCAAACTAACACTCAAGCACTAGGGAATGCACTTGTTCAATCTCTAGGTGAGGTAGGTTTGGGTACTCTCGAAGGTTTTGGCTACTTGCTTGATTTTGAGCAACATGGTAAAGCTTTAGTAGGTGCTGAAAAAGAATTTGATAACTTCCTTTCTAAGGCTATGAGGGAAAATAAAGAAGCTTTAAATGAGCAATTTCCCGTTTACACTAATCCAGACCAACCATTCCAACCACTTTCTGCTAGATATTGGGAAGCCCAACTTCCAAGTGTTTTATCTACTTTAACACTTATGGTTCCTACTGGAGCTGCTGTAGGATTTCTTTCTAAAATTCCTAAACTAGGTAAATTTCTTACAGAAGGTAAACTATTAGGTGGTGCATTAAATATGCGTAGTGCTACTTCAGGTGCTATTTCCAGAGTATTAGAAAGTACTATGGAAGCTGCTGGTAATGCTGATAGTCATTATAAATCTCTTATCGCTGAAGGATATACTGAAGAAAGTGCTAGAAAAGAAGCTGGTAAAGTAGCTGCTAATACTTATTATGCTAACTTACCTTTGATGTTAGCGGATATGTTTGAGTACGATATTCTATTTAAAGGTAGAAACGTACAGTCTGCTATTGATGCTTTAGGACAAGTAGGTAAGAAGAAATCCTTAATTCAAAAAATAACTGAATCTGGTTTATATAAATCTGCCAAGGTAGCTGCTTCAGAAGGATTTGAAGAAGGCTATCAATATGGTGTAGGTAAAGAAGCAGCTAAGAATTCTAATGCACTTAATACTATAGGTGCTGTTGTACAAAACTTTCCTGAATACTTTTCTGATCCTGAATTTCTTAGTTCAGTTGTAGTAGGTGCTGCATCTGGAGGTGGTATGAGTTTGATTGGTTCCGCTATAGAAAAAATGTCTAGTAAACTAGGTGAAACTGGTGTAGACAATTTACCTGATGCTAATGTAAACTCTGCTTTAGATGTAATTAAAAATGCAGGTAAATCAGCTAAAGATGCTGTAGTAGAACAAACTACTGGACTTACTGGTGTACTTAAAGATAAATTTGAACAAGCTGCTAATAAGCTTAAAAGTTTATTTAAGTATAATACTAATGTACAAGAAGCAGAAAGTAAAGGTGATTTTGCTAAAGTACATGAAATGCAGCTTACTAAGTTTCATGAGCTTATTAATAATAACCTACATCAAAGTTTCTTAGATCAAGCAAAAGAAGCAGGAGAAGATACTTCTGCTTACGAACAGCTTCTAGCAAAGAATCAAGAACTTACTCTACAATATCAAGGAAATAGTCTACCTATCAATGTAGCTACTCAAGCCTATATTAAAAGACAAGCAGCTACTAAGCTTACTCCTGAAATTACTAAAAGACTAGCTAACATTACAGGAGCTACAGAAGAAGGATTACGTCAAGAGTATTTAAAAACTCTTAAAGATCCAGATGCTAAACAGCTTAAAATAGATGGAGATTTTGAAGTTCCTAAAGTACCAAAAGCTACTAAAGATCTAGTTAAGCAAAAAGTAGATTTAGAAATTGAAGCTATCAAATTAGATAAAGCTGCTGATAAACTTAATACTCCAGAGGGAGAAGAGCAGTTTAATGCAGAAGCTAAACAAGCTATTGTAAGTGATATAAGCAAATCTACTGACTACCAAGAACTTAGTGAGGCTGCTAAACTAGAAGATAAAGAATTAGCTCAAGCTGCTTTTGATAGACTTAATAAGTTAGCTAAAGAAGCTATGGAGACTTTACCTCCTGCTGCTAACTACGATACTTTTGAAGATTACCTAAATGATATTCAAGATCCTATCCTTGCTAATCTAGTACAAGATTCTATTGATGTTGTAAGACAAGTACTTGATAAATACAATAAGGAACGTGGAGAGTATACAGATGTTCTGGAGGACTATACAAATGAGGATGAAGATAATTTTATTAAAGACCTTGCAGACGACTTAAAAAGTTCGTCTACCAGTCAGGGTACGACATCGACTGATAATCAAACTGATGTAGCACCTTTAGATGCTACTGCCAGCCAGGATTTACAATCCTTGCCGAGAGAAGTACAGGAACTAGGAGATAATGTAAATGATACTTCTAAAGTATTTGAAAAAATTGCAAGAAAAGAACCTACATTATGGAAAAAAATAAAAGAATTAATAGAAAACATAGGTAAAAAACTAGGTATTGTTAGTAACGAACAGCATTTATCAAACTTTAAAAAAGCAAAAGCCGAATGGAGTAAGTTAAGTTCAAGAGATAAAAAACTAAAAAGAGCAGATTATGAATTGGACGATTTGCATCATACGGAAGGTGGTTATTATAAAGTAGGTAATTCATTAATTGATTTAGACTTAAACCCAAACCATTTTAAACTACTATTAGAAAATAAGAAATTCTTAAATGTACTTAATAAGTTAGGGGTAACTAAAATACACGGAGAAAATAGACCAGTAGAAGAAATGTTTGGCCATTATTCTGATAATAAGATACACTTAAATAATAATTCGGCATTTGAAAATATAAGGCAAGTTACAAATGCAATGAGCCACGAATTAGGGCATCACGAATGGACTAAATTAACTAAGGAAGAAAGAGATTATGTTAGGACATTGCCACTTGAAACAGGGATGGCAAAACATTATGAAGCACAAGAAAAAAGTGGTAAAGGCAAAGAAACAGGTGCATCACTACAAGAGGAAAACTTTGCAGATTATGTAATGCAATATTTTCAAGGAAAATTATATGGTGACAATACACTATTGGATACAATACCTGAAAAACTTAAAAAGATATTTGACAATAAATATTCTAGTCTATTAGAAAGTAATGAGTATTTAGAAAGTGCAGAAATTTATCATGAAACAAAAGCATATAATAATTCAGAATTTGTAAAAGAAATAGAACAACTTTTGACTAACCAAAACCTGGTAAATACTCCATCAAGTCAATTTGAAATAGGAGACACAATAGAATGGAATATTTTATCAGATCAAGTACCTGAATCAGAAGAGCCTATAGATGAGAATCCTTTAGAGGTAGCTTATACAGTAGAAGATTTTGAACAGACTAACGAGACTATTGCAGCTATAGAACTGTATAAAGACTATATGCTACAAAATCAGATTTATTTTATGCAGAAACCTGATAAGTATGCTCCTTGGTCTTCCAGAAGAATTATTAAGAAAAACGGTTATCCAGAAGTAAATCCTCCTGAATTTTTAGAATGGACTCCAGATGTACAAGCAACTGAAGAATTCTTTAATACTATTGGAGATCCTAGTCAATATGATGTATTCTTTGAAGTAAATGTTACTAAAAAATCTTATATAGTAACTCCAGATAATGTACCTATTCAACTGTTTGTAGAAAGAGATGGTAAGAAAATCTATATAGGTCAGCTACAAACTACTAGTAAGGTTAAAGACAAAACTGATAAAGGTAGTTTACAGTTATTACGTCAAAAAGCATTTGACTTTTGGGTACAAGGTTCTGGTTCTAAAATACTAGGTAAGACTAAAATCAAATACTACCATAAAGGTTTTTATAATACTGTACCTACACATAGACCTGTTGTAGAAGCTTTAACACAAGAGGAGAAAGATAATTTTAAGATTGGTATTTATACAGGGCATAATGAAGCTTATGGTTCTGACTTTATTACTAATGATTCTAGTATACTAACTAGAGAAGGAGTAAGGACTATTTCTGGATCTGTACATATAGGTAAGAAATCTCCTACAGGTGGATGGGTTTGGATTAATGTTACTACACAAAAATTAGGTGATATGCCTGATTTAGTAGATCAACTAAAATCTGAATTTGACTTATTTGTAAAAGCATCTAAAGAAGTAGCAGCATTACCTGAAGAAGATAAACTCAAAGCAGTAGAGCTAGCTAAAAAAGATGATCCTAGATTAACTTCACTAGCTTCTTTACTACTAGATGAAAAAGCTATTCTAGCTAGAGTAAGAAAAATTGTACGTTATAAAGTAAAAGGTAAACTAGAACCTGACTTTAATCATAAGCTAATTCTTATTAAGAAATTTCAAACTGATGGAGTTTTTGATGTAGATAAGTTTATAGCTTCCAGAGACTTATTAAATAAGAAAGTACAGATTGATTTTAAGAAGATAGAAGACTCTGATTATGTAGCATCTATTATGAATAGATTAACTACTGATATTGCAGTACAACCTTTTATTAATCCTTTCATGACTGTACCAGCAGGTGAGGATTATATAGATGAACCTGTATTACAACAAGAAATTAAAGAAGAAATACCTACTGAAAAAATAGTACTTAATATAGCTGCTAGAAAGAGAGATACACCTAAGTTTATGAAAGTAGACAAGTCAAGAGAGTCTGCTAAAAAACTTAGTCCTAATAGAGCTATAGCTTATTTAAAAAGAGTATTGCCTAATAAGTATACTGTAGAAATTCTTGATGGATTAATTAAAGTAGGTAATGTAGAAGCTTATGGTATGGTGCATAATTCTGCTGTTACACTATCTAAGTTAGCACCAGAAGGCGTAGATTATCATGAAGCTTGGCACATTATAGAAGCTATCTTACCTGCATTCCAAAGAAAGTATATTTCTAAGATAGGTACAGAAGAAGAAAGAGCTGATAGATTTATGGAGTACAAAGCTACTCACCAAGAATCTAATTCTTTTTTACGTAGAGTATTTGAGAATATACTTGCATTTATTAATGATCTAGTAGGTTATCAGGCTACTTTAGAAGATATATTTCAAAGAATAGATAATGGTTACTACAAAAACTTTAAGCCTGTAACACTTCCTAGAATGTTTTCTGTATCTGGTTTAACTAGAAAACAGCAACAATATCTAGTAAATGTATACTTGAATAAAGTAAATAGTCTACTAGATTTATCAGATAGAAAAAATGTAAGTAAGCTTATCAATAATGACATTAAGCAAAATGAATTATTAGTATTTGGTGTACCTACTACTGATGAAGGTTTTGGCAGTCCTTTGTATGAATTTGTATTGGATATTCTAGTTAATAATCCAGATAATGGTGTACAATTAGCCAATCAAGTATTAAAATATATTCGACCTGATCTTCAAGTAGGTGTTAGTGACGAAGGAAATGTAGAAGTAAGTTATACTGATAAACCTACTAAAGGAGTATTGTATGCTAGTTTACTAAAAGATCTAGGTAAAAGAGGTTATAAGATTATATTAGAAAGAGATACTGCTTCACTTAATCCTGATGTAGAAACAGATATTAATGAAGATGATACTATAGATATAGAGGAAGAATCTACTAAAGAAGGTTGGCAAGAAAAAGCTTCACTTAGATCTCCTATGGAAAAACTAAGTAAGCGGATTAAACAGCTTATTTATTCTATAGAAACTGATGTACCTGATTCTTTAGGTTTAGGATTTAATCTTACCTACAATGGCTATGAGACCTACTCAAGACTAGCTTCTGTTATTACAGATTCTATTGATGTAGAAGATATGAAAGCAAAGATGGAATCTCGTATAGATCCTTTTTTTAAAAGCTTTATGGCTTATATCAAAACTAAATATGCCAATACCGAAGCAGTTTATACAGAACTATTCAAAGCATTAGGTGATAAAAATCATCCTGAGTATTGGATGGTAAATGCCGCTGGATTATCTGGTGTAGAAGCTACTGAAGAAAATAAAAATAGTGTTAAACAACGTATTAAGAATCTAGTAAACAATGTTCCTTATAAAGGTGATCTAGTCAACTACTTATCTCAGATTGGTATTGAAGGGCTTGATCTATCTGATAAACTTCTAGTAGAAAATCTAGTAAAAGATATTCAGAATAAAAAAGGAGATCAGGTCTTTAAAGCTTTAGAAAATCAAATCTCTAATACTTTCTTAGATAGTCATTTGAGTGTAGAAGGTAAAAAGATATATGAGATTATCAATGGTTCCTACTTTGGTAAATTGATGACTAGACTAAATAGAGATTTTGAAAATACTAAAAAGACATTATTTTCTAAAGATGCTGTTTTATCTAAGTTACCTATATTTAGAAGTAAACCAGGAAAAAGAGATTTTAAGTTTGTAATGTATGGTGGATACAAAGACAAATCAGGAAATGGTTTTACTTATGACCATTTTACTGAACCTATGTTTATGGAGACTATGTACCATATGTGGGAACAGCAAAATGTATATCCTACTCCTATTCTTTCTGACTCACCTAATATCATAGGTACTCGTTATGTCATACCAGAAGATGTAAGAGGTAATATGTATAAGGCTATTGCTGAGTTAATCCATATTGAACATGCTAGAACTTTATCTAAGTT